>Ga0233424_10000090_pt1 | contig 126033 bp, 131 predicted proteins | sample Watercolumn_Towu_FD_181011 | JGI IMG/M metagenome (GOLD analysis project Ga0233424, IMG submission 181011) | Freshwater microbial communities from Lake Towuti, South Sulawesi, Indonesia - Watercolumn_Towuti2014_125_MG | ecosystem: Environmental > Aquatic > Freshwater > Lake | place...
ACGCAGCACCAGCAGCAGCGCCGCGGCCCAGACGCCTGCGGTGGCAAAGGTCGGCAGCAGCCCGATCGAGGCGGTCGCGCCGCCCATCAGTGAGATGGTGACAAGGAAGGTGTACTTGCGCCCCACCTTGTCGCCGAGATAACCGAACAGCACCGCGCCCAGCGGTCGCACACCAAAGCCCGCGCCAAAGATCGCCAGCGAGGCGAGCGTTGCGGCGGTGGGATTGTCCGACGGGAAGAACAGCTGGCCGATCAGCGTCGCCAGGATCCCGTAGACGAAAAAGTCATACCATTCGAAAACCGTGCCGAGCGAGGATGCGACAATCACCAACCGATCGCGGCTAGCGTCGAAATCCTGCCCGTCTGCTGCAGCCGTTGCGGCCATCCAGCACTCTCCCCATCCAGTCCCTAGGGCGTCAGTCTATGGAGAGGATTTCCAGCGCAATCAACTGGCGAACCATGCGCGCGCCGCGCTGATCGCCCGGAAGCGCCAGGCGGAACGGCCCGTCTTCCTGACCAAGCGGCTCGTAATTGCACTTGTCGACCAGCACCACCCGGGCGTTGCCCAGCGTTTCGTCGAGCTCGCCGAGCGAGAATGCCACCGCATAGCCATCGCGCGCATGCGCGACGACAACCTTGCGCAGATCCTTGCCGTGCAGCTTGGACACCGCCGGCAGGCCCGCCTTGGCGAGCACGCCGGTCAACGGCACGCCCTCGCAGCGCTGGACGCTGTCATCATGCCCCACGATGCTGATCTGCTGGCGCGGCAGATCGGCAATCAGTTCGGGCATGATCTCGATGCGTTGCGTCGGTGTCGCCGCCATGGCCAGGGCACTCAGCAGGATCATCATTCCAGCTCCAGGATCACCGCATCGACCGCCAGGCTGTCGCCTTCCGCAGCGCTGATGGTCTTGACCGTCGCCGCCTTCTCGGCGCGCAGGATGTTCTCCATCTTCATCGCCTCGACGATCGCGAGCGGCTGGCCGGGCTGGACCTTGTCGCCTTCGGCCACATGCAGCTTCACCAGCAGACCGGGCATTGGGCAGAGCAGGAAGCGCGACAGGTCGGGCGGGACCTTCTCGATCATGTGCCGGGCGTGCGCGGCGACATGCGCAGGCAGCACCTCGAAGCTGTGCGTCGCACCGCGCGCCGCCAGCGCAAAGCCGGTGCGGGTGCGCTGCACCTTGACCGCCAGCTCGTCGCTCTCTTCCTCGTCGCCGAAATCGGCCACGGCCAGCCGGTCGCCGGGGGTATAACCCATCGACAGGTCGACCACGTCGCCATCAACGACGATGGCATCCTCGCTGACCGAGACCTCCATCGCAATATCGCCCTTGCGGACGCGCCATTCCGACGGCGGGGCCAGGCGGTTGCCGAGCTGATCCGAGACGCGCAACGCACGATCGGCCTCTGCGGTCGCGATGAACGCAGCCATTGCTGCCAGACGCCGCAGCAGCTCAGGCGAGGCCGGGGCGCCGTGGAATCCATCGGGATATTCTTCGGCGATGAAACCTGTAGTGATATTGCCCGAACGGAAGCGCTCGTGCTGCATCAGCGCCGAGACGAAATCGAGATTATGGCCCGGTCCCTCGATCTCGAACCGGTCGATCGCGGTGATCTGCCGGTCGATCGCGTCGAGCCGCGTTTCGCCATAGGTGATCAGCTTGGCGATCATCGGGTCGTAATGGATCGAGACCTCGCCGCCCTCTTCCACGCCATCGTCGACGCGCACGCCCTTTTTCTGCTTGGGCGGGTTGTAGCGCACCAGACGGCCGATCGACGGCAGGAAGCCGCGATAGGGATCTTCGGCATAGACGCGGTTTTCCACCGCCCAGCCGGTCAGCTTGATATCGTCCTGGGTGAAGACGAGCGGCTCGCCATTGGCGACGCGGATCATCTGTTCGACCAGATCGACCCCCGTAACCAGTTCGGTGACCGGATGCTCGACCTGAAGCCGGGTGTTCATCTCGAGGAAGTAGAAGCTGTCGCCGGTGGTGTCCGCGCCCGAGACGATCAGTTCGACCGTGCCCGCGCTGTAATAGCCCACCGCGCGCGCCAGCGCGACCGCCTGCTCGCCCATCTTCTTGCGCATCTCGGGGCTGACAAAGGGCGATGGCGCTTCCTCGACCACCTTCTGGTGGCGACGCTGGATCGAGCATTCGCGTTCGCCGAGATAGACGATATTGCCGTGCTGGTCGCCCAGCACCTGAATCTCGATATGGCGCGGCTGTTCGATGAACTTCTCGATGAACACGCGGTCATCGCCGAAGCTGTTCAGCCCCTCGCGCTTGGTCGCCTCGAAGCCTTCGCGGACATCCTGTTCGCTATAGGCCAGGCGCATGCCCTTGCCGCCGCCGCCGGCCGAAGCCTTCATCATCACCGGATAGCCGATCTCGCTGGCAATGCGCACCGCGTGCTCGGTATCCTCGATCTCGCCGACAAAGCCGGGGACGACATTCACGCCCGCCTGCTTGGCGAGCTTCTTGGACTCGATCTTGTCGCCCATGGCTGCAATCGCGTTCGGCGGCGGGCCGATAAAGGTGATGCCGGCGGCCTTCAGCGCCTCGGCAAAGCTGGTCCGTTCAGACAGGAAGCCATAGCCGGGATGGACCGCATCCGCGCCGGTCGCCTTGCACGCCTCGATGATCCTGTCGGCCAGCAGGTACGACTGCGCAGCGGGCGACGGGCCGATATGCACGGCCTCGTCCGCCATCTCGACATGCGGGCTGCGCGCATCGGCGTCCGAATAGACGGCCACCGTCTTGATGCCCATCTTGCGGGCGGTGCGGATAACGCGGCAGGCGATCTCGCCCCGGTTGGCGATCAGGATCTTGGTGATTGGCATGCTATGTCAAATCCACTTTGCGGGTCTTGCTCGACCGGAGTTGGGAAAAGATACTGCAGCGCCTCGGGCGAGACGCTGTGGTAGATCGTGGCATGGGTCAGCTGCTGGTGCGGTGCGTAGCACCAGGTGCGGCCTTCGCGCGGGTTGGCGGCCAGCGCCTTGACCAGATTGTCGGTGGCTGCCTGCATCTCGCCGCCCTCGTCGGCGATGGTCAGATACAGGCGATGCGGCTTGAGCATCGGTGTCTTGAGAAGCCCAGCCGCAGCCTGAACGAGCCTGGCCCTGTCCCACCACAGGCTGGGGCTGATCGTCGCATAATGATCGAACAGATCGGGCTCGGCCAGGAAGGTCTCGACGATGAACAGCCCGGCGAGCGATTCCCCGATCACGCCGCTCTCGCCATTGGTCCGATAGCGCGATGCCACCATTGGCATGACCTCGTCGCGGATGAAGGCGCGAAATTCGGCGGAATGGCCTGCCGTGGGATAGCGCTTGAGCAGTTCGGGATCCTGGGTCAGCCCGGTCAGCTCGCGCCGGCGGTCCTGCGTCGCGATGCCGATAACGATCACCGGCTGCGACCGCGCCCAGAGTGCGCCGAGCGCGGTGGTGCCGGTGACGTGGAGGAAATCCTGATCCAGCCCGCCATCGATCAGATACAGCACCGGATAGCTCTTGCCCGATGTCGCATAATCCGCTGGCAGATAGACGTTGACCACCCGATCCTGACCCAGCGGCTTCGACGCGATCGTGTGCGTCTCGCCAATGCTGATCGGCACCGGCTGCGCGGCGACGGGCGCAGCGCAGGCCAGGGCGATACCGATCAGGGTGGCGAGCGGGCGGATCATGCGGCCGTTACTCCGCCGCCTCCAGATGCCCGTGCGGCTGCGCGGCCATCGCCTTCAGGCCCAGCTTCCCGAGCAGCGCCGCATCCTTGTCGTCGCCGGCATTGGGCGCGGTGAGCAGCTTGTCGCCGGTGAAGATGCTGTTCGCCCCCGCCATGAAGCACAGGGCCTGGCAGCTTTCCGACATGCTCTCGCGGCCCGCGCTCAGGCGGACCATCGAATACGGCATGGTGATGCGAGCCACCGCGACGGTGCGGACGAACTCGATCTCGTCGATCTTGGCGAGTGGCGTATCGGCGAGCATGTCGCCCAGTACCGTGCCCTTGACCGGGACCAGCGCGTTGATCGGCACGCTTTCCGGGTGCGGCATGGTGGCGAGCGCGTGGATGAAGCCGATGCGGTCCGCCCGAGTCTCGCCCATGCCGACAATGCCGCCGCAGCACACGTTGATGCCCGCCGAGCGGACGTTTTCCAGCGTCTCCATCCGGTCCTCGAAGGTCCGGGTGGTGATGACATTGGGGTAGTTCTCGGGCGCGGTATCGATATTGTGGTTGTAATAATCGAGGCCCGCATCGGCGAGCGCGCGTGCCTGCGACGGGGTCAGCATGCCCAGCGTCATGCAGGTTTCCATGCCCATCTCGCGCACGCCCTTGATCATCGCGGCGAGCTTGGGAATGTCCTTGTCCTTGGGGTTGCGCCAGGCGGCGCCCATGCAGAAGCGGCCCGATCCGTGATCCTTGGCTTGGGCGGCTGCCTGCAGCACCGCCTGCACGTCCATCAGCTTGGTCGCCTTGACGCCGCTATCGGCATCCTTGGACTGGCTGCAATAGCCGCAATCCTCGGGGCAACCGCCGGTCTTGATCGACAAGAGGGTGGAGAGCTGCACCTCGTTGCGCGGGAAATTCGCGCGGTGCACGCTCTGCGCCTCGAACATCAGATCGTTGAAGGGCAGATCGAACAGCGCGGTGATTTCCTCGCGGGTCCAGTCGGTACGGGCTGTCATCATCAATTCTTCCATTTCATTCGAACGCATTGACCCAATTGGACAGGAATGCTCCCGTCCCGAGCGTCAGTAACCACATGCAGGCGCCACGCGACCAGCTCACCGTGCGGTCGACCGGCTTGCCCTTCATCCGCAGCACGACAACCCGATCGGCGGCAACAATGGCGATCAAGGCCGCCGTTGCGACGATGAAGATCACGATCGCAAGGTTGCGCCTGGACAAGCTACTGTCGGAACCGGACAGCGACAGGACAGCGCCGAGGATGAGCAGCGCCAGCGTCGCGAGATATTTGAGGAAATCGTAGAGCAGCAGCTCGGGATCCCCCTCGCTCGGCCTGACGCCTTCCGTTGGCGAATCATCGCTCATTCCGCAGCTTCCTGCAGCGGCGGCATGTTGTGGCCGAGCAACCGCAGTACATCGGCGGCACACTCGACCACATTCGATCCCGGGCCATAGATGCCCTGCACCCCGGCATCGCGCAGATACTCGTAATCCTGCGGCGGGATGACGCCGCCCGCGATCACCTTGATGTCGTTGCGGCCGGCTTCCTTGAGGCCGCGGATCAGTTCGGGGATCAGCGTCTTGTGTCCGGCGGCAAGCGAGGATGCACCGACGACATCGACGCCGGTCTCGAGCGCCAGCACCACCGTCTCTTCCGGCGTCTGGAACAGCGGGCCGGACACGACATCGAAGCCCATGTCGCCAAAGGCCGAGGCGATCACGTTCGCGCCGCGATCATGCCCGTCCTGGCCCATCTTGGCGACGAGCAGCTTGGGTTTGCGCCCCAGACGGCGCTCGACCGCCTTGACGCCATCGACCACCTGCGCCCAGCGGCTGTCGTCCTCGTAGGGCGCGGCGTAGACGCCCTTGACCGGGGTCGGGCGCGTTGCATAGCGGCCGAACACGTCCTCCATCGCCTGGCTGATCTCGCCCAAGGTCGCGCGGGCGCGTGCAGCCTCGACCGCGAGTTCGAGCAGATTGCCCTTGCCCTTGGCGCCTTCGCGCAGGGCATCGAGCGCGGCCTGGCACGCAGCCTCGTCGCGCGCGGCCTTGACCGCGTTGATCCGCGCAATCTGGCCTTCGCGCACCTTCGCATTGTCGACCTCGAGCGTCTCGAGCAGGTCTTCATTGGCGAGGCGATATTTGTTCACCCCGACGATCACGTCATCGCCGCGGTCAACCCGCGCCTGACGGCCCGCAGCGGCTTCCTCGATCATCGCCTTGGGCCAGCCCGCCGCGACCGCCTTGGCCATGCCGCCTTCGCTCTCGACGCGTTCGATGATCTCCCAGGCCTTGTCGACCAATTCCTGCGTGAGGCTCTCGATATAATAGCTGCCGCCCAGCGGATCGACGACCTTGGTCATCCCGGTTTCTTCCTGGATGACGATCTGCGTGTTGCGGGCGATGCGCGCCGAGAAATCGGTGGGCAATGCGATCGCCTCGTCGAGCGCATTGGTGTGCAGCGATTGCGTGCCACCCAGCATCGCGGCCATCGCCTCGATCGTGGTGCGGATGACGTTGTTATACGGGTCCTGCTCGGTCAGCGACACGCCGCTGGTCTGGCAGTGGGTGCGCAGCATCTTCGAGCGCTCGTCCTTCGCGCCGAGCCTGGTCATCACCCGGTGCCACAGCACGCGCGCGGCGCGCAGCTTGGCGATTTCCATGAAGAAGTTCATGCCGATGGCGAAGAAGAACGACAGCCGCCCCGCGAACTTGTCGATATCGAGGCCCGAGGCGACGCCGTATTTCACATATTCCATGCCGTCGGCGATGGTGAAGGCAAGCTCCTGCACCTGCGTCGCGCCGGCCTCCTGCATGTGATAGCCGGAGATCGAGATGCTGTTGAACTTGGGCATTTCTCGCGAGGTATAACCAAAAATGTCCGAGATGATCCGCATCGAAGGCTCGGGCGGATAGATGTACGTGTTGCGGACCATGAACTCCTTGAGGATGTCGTTCTGAATGGTCCCGTCGAGCAGCTTGCGCTCGACCCCCTGCTCCTCGCCCGCGACGATGAAGAAGGCGAGGATCGGGATCACCGCGCCGTTCATGGTCATGCTGACCGACATCTGGTCGAGCGGAATGCCGTCGAACAGGATCTTCATGTCCTCGACCGTGTCGATCGCCACGCCCGCCTTGCCGACATCGCCGGTGACGCGCGGATGATCGCTGTCATAGCCGCGGTGGGTGGCGAGGTCGAACGCGACCGATAGCCCCTTCTGCCCGGCGGCAAGGTTACGGCGATAGAAGGCGTTCGATTCCTCGGCGGTGGAGAAGCCTGCATACTGCCGGATGGTCCAGGGGCGGCCCGCATACATGCTCGCGCGCACCCCGCGCGTGAACGGCGCAAAGCCCGGCAGGCCGGGATCGACCGATACGTCCTCCGCCGTATAGAGCGGCTTGACGGCAATGCCCTCGGGCGTGTGCCAGGTCAGGTCCTTGCCCTTGACCTCCTTGTCGGCCAGCGCCTGCCAGTCTGCATATGCGGGTGTATCGGTCATTCTCTTGCTTCCCGTGTGTTGGATCAGCTGCCGGTGAAGTTCGGCTTGCGCTTCTGCAGGAAGGCGATGGCGCCTTCGCGTGCATCATTGGTATCGCCCGCCAGCCGCTGACCTTCGGCCTCGCGGGCGAGCGCGGTGTGGAAATCGCATTCGAGCGCCTCGACCAGGTTCTTGCGCATGATACCGAGCGCGACAGTAGGCGCACCAGCCAGACGGGCGGCGAGCGCACGCGCCTCGTCCATGAGGCTGTCATGTTCGACGACCTTGTAGATCATGCCCCATTCGAGCGCCTTTGCGGCGGGCAGCTTCTCGCCCAGCATCATCAGCTCGGTCGCGCGCGCCTTGCCCGCCAGGCGGGTCAGCATCCAGCTCGCGCCGCCATCGGGCACCAGGCCGATATTGACGAACGCCTGCAGGAAATAGGCCTTTTCGCTGGCGATAACGAAATCAGGTGCCAGACCGATCGAGCAGCCGACGCCCGCGGCGGGTCCGTTGACCGCGCTGATCGTCGGGATGTTCAGCCGGTGCAGCTTGAGCAGCATCGGATTGTAATGCTGGGTCAGCGCCTTGTAGCTGCCCTGCCCGCCCGAGATCGAGCTGTCACGCCCGCCGGAAAGATCCGCGCCCGAACAGAAACCCTTGCCCTCGCCGGTAATCACCAGCGCGCGCGCATCGCCCAGCCGGTCGAGCGCATCGTTGATGTCGTCCGCCATCTGCAGCGAGCAAGCATTGAGCCGCTCGGGCACGTTGAGCGTGATGGTGGCAATCTGGTCGGCGATTTCGAGCTTTATGGTTTCGTAGGTCATCCTGAACTCTCCCTTCTCGTTACCCCTCTCCCTTGATGGGAGAGGGCTGCGAAGACTTGGCAGCTTGCTGCCTAGTCGAAGCTGGGTGAGGGTGAAATTGCGCTGACGTCCGCGCCCCGTCACCCTCATCCAACTGCGCCTAGCTTCGCTGACGCTCAGCAAGGCTCCGTATCCTTCTCCCATCATGGGAGAAGGTTTTTGTGCTCAATGCCCCTCGCCCTTCGGCGTCTCCATGATCTCGGTCAGCACCCCGCCCATGTCCCTGGGGTGCACGAAGAAGATCAGCGTCCCATGCGCGCCGATCCGCGGCTCGCCCAGCACGCGCTTGCCCAGCGCCTCGAACTCCGCCTTGGCCACGTGGATATCGGGCACCTCATAGCAGACATGATGCTGACCGCCGCTCGGGTTCTTCTCGAGGAACGACGCAATCGAGGCATTGCCCGGCAGCGGCTCGATCAGCTCGATCTGCGTGCCATTGAGCGCCCCATCCGCACCCGGCGTATCGACAAAGCATACCTTGACCCCCTGCTCGGGCAGGTCGAACGGCTCGTGGATCTTGGTCGCGCCCATGACATCGCGGTAGAAGACGATGGCGTCCGCGATCGAGGGCGTGGCGACGCCGATATGGTTGAGACGGCCTAGTTTCATAATCTTCTTTCAATCATCCAGATTAGCATCCGTCGTTATCGACAACTCTAGCGTGGAAGCTGAGTCGATATACAACCGCGTTCCATCGTCGAATTCGAGCAGAATCTCAGTTGCTTTGAAACGCTGAACATGGCTCAGTACTCGACCAGACAACATCTGCGTAGCCCGGCTTGCTTCCTCATCAAGAGACAGCATGTCACTCACAGCGGAATATTGTCATGCTTCTTCCAGGGATTCTCCAACTGCTTGTTCCGCAGCTTACGAAGCCCCAGCGCGATCCGTCGCCGCGTCGAGTGAGGCATGATCACCTCGTCAATAAAGCCCTTGGATGCGGCCACGAACGGGTTGGCGAAGCGCGCTTCATATTCTCGGGTTTGCTCGGCAATCTCCTCGGGCGTCTTGCCGCGGAAGATGATCTCGACCGCGCCCTTGGCCCCCATCACCGCAATCTCGGCGGTGGGCCAGGCGTAGTTGAGGTCGCCGCGCAGGTGCTTTGAGGCCATCACGTCATACGCGCCGCCATAGGCCTTGCGGGTGATGACGGTGATCTTGGGCACAGTCGCCTCGGCATAGGCAAAGAGCAGCTTCGCGCCGTGCTTGATGATGCCCGAATGCTCCTGCGCCACGCCAGGCAGGAAGCCGGGCACGTCGACAAAGGTGATGATCGGAATGTCGAAGCAATCGCAGAAGCGCACGAATCGCGCGGCTTTCTTCGACGAGTTGATGTCGAGACAGCCCGCCAACACCATCGGCTGGTTGGCGACGACGCCCACAGTGCGACCCTCGATGCGGCCGAAGCCGGTGATGATATTGCCCGCATGGGTCGGCTGGATCTCGAAGAACTCGCCCTCGTCGAGCGTCTTGCGGATCAGCTCGTGCATGTCATAGGGCATGTTCGGATTGGCCGGGATCAGCGTGTCGAGGCTGTTCTCGATCCGGTCCCAGGGATCGGCGGTCGGGCGCTCGGGCAATGCCTCGCGGTTCGACAGCGGCAGGTAATCGATCAGGTCGCGCGCGGCGAGCAGCGCCTCGATGTCATTGTCGAACGCGACATCGGCGACGCCCGACTTTCCGGTATGGGTGATCGCACCGCCCAGTTCTTCCTGCGTGACGACCTCGTTGGTCACCGTCTTCACCACATCGGGGCCGGTGACGAACATATAGCTCGAATCCTTCACCATGAAGATGAAGTCGGTCATCGCAGGCGAATAGACCGCGCCGCCCGCGCACGGGCCCATGATGACCGAAAGCTGCGGCACTACGCCCGATGCCAGCACGTTGCGCTGGAACACCTCGGCATAGCCGCCCAGCGACGCCACGCCCTCCTGGATGCGCGCGCCGCCGGAATCGTTGAGGCCGATCACCGGCGCGCCGACCTTCATCGCCATGTCCATGATCTTGCAGATCTTCTGCGCGTGCCGCTCGGACAATGAGCCGCCGAACACGGTGAAATCCTGGCTGAACACGAAGACGAGGCGCCCGTTGACCGTGCCCGATCCGGTGACCACGCCGTCGCCGGGGATCACCGTGTCCTGCATGCCGAAATCGACACAGTTATGCTCGACATACATGTCATATTCTTCGAAGCTGCCCGGATCGAGCAGCACGTCGATGCGCTCGCGCGCGGTCAGCTTGCCCTTGGCGTGCTGTGCCTCGATCCGCTTGGTGCCGCCGCCCAGATGCGCCTTCTCGCGCCGGGCTGCCAGTTCTTCCAATATGGCCTGCATCGCATCCTCTTGTGCTGAAATCGGGAGGCTTCTTTTCCAGCCTTTGCCTGCACAAGCAAATGTTAAATAGCGAACTTGCAAACCGCGAGTTTGCAAACTAGTCGAACGGCATAATGTCACGCCGCAAACGCCTTTATGCGGGCCAACGCGTCCGCGCCGTCCGCCGTCACTCGGGTCTCAACCAGGCCGCGATGGCCGAGGGGCTGGGTATTTCGACCAGCTATCTCAGCCAGATCGAGAATGACGAGCGGCCGATCACGCCGCAGGTGCTGACCGCGCTGTCGCGCCATTTCGCGTTCGAGCTGGAGGACGCGCCCGAAGGTGCACCCTCGCTCAACTGGCAGAGCCTGCTCGACGATCCGGTGCTTGCCGGGGTCGAGGTCGATCCGGTGCGCTTCGCCCGGTTGCGCGACAGCCACCCGGAAATCGCGCATATCATCACCAACCTCTATCAGGGCTATCGCCAGGCGGCAGAGCGTTCGGCGATGCTCGACGACAGCCTCGCGGCGACGGGGCAGCATAACGCCCGCCTGCCCTGGGAAGAGGTGCGCGACTGGTTTCATGAATCGGGCAATTATATCGACCAGCTCGACCGCAATGCCGAGCAGATTGCCGAGGAACTCGGTGAGGACCTGACCCCCGACGGACTGATCGCCCGGCTGCACCGCGACCATGGTATCACGGTCAAGCCGCTGCGCGCCGCCGATCCCAATGCGCCGCTCAGCCAATATGATGCCGCCAGCCGGACGCTCTTTCTGGCCGAAGGCATCGCGCCGGAATCGCGCTATTTCATGCTCGCGCACCGGCTGATGGCGCACGAGATGCGCTTTGCCATCGCCATCCTGGCCGCCAATGCGAAGCTGAAAAGCGAGCAGGCGCAGAAGCTGGTCTCGGTGGGACTGGCCAATTATGCCGCCGGCGCGCTCGTCATGCCCTATGCGCGCTTCCGCGAGGCGGCGATGGCGTGCCGCCACGATATCGACCAGCTGACCCATCGCTTCGGGGTGAGCTTCGAACAGGCCTGCCACCGGCTCTCGACGCTCCAGCGCCCCGGCGCGCGCGGGCTACCTGTCTTTTTCTGCCGCGTCGATATGGCGGGCAATATCACCAAGCGGCACAGCGCGACCCGGCTGCAGTTCGCACGCTTCGGCGGCGCGTGTCCGCTCTGGGTGGTGCATGAGGCCGCGGCGATCCCCGACCGCATCCTGGTGCAGATGGCCGAGACGCCCGATGGGCTACGCTATGTCTCGATGGCCAAGGGTCTGGTGAAGCCTTCGGGCAGCTATGGCCGCAAGCCGCGCCGCTATGCCGTCGCTTTGGGCTGCGAGGTCGAGCATGCGCGGCATTTCATCTATGCCGACGGGCTCGATACCGCTGCCGCCGGGGCGGTGACCCCGATCGGCATCAGCTGCCGCACCTGCCCGCGCGACAATTGCGACCAGCGCGCCTTTCCGCCCACCGATCGCCCGCTGGTGATCGATCCCGACCGGCGCGGCATGGTGCCGTACCGGATCGGGTAACGATCAGCGCCGGCGCGCTTATTTCATCAGCACCAGCTCTTCGGCCATGCTGGGGTGCAGTGCGACGGTGTCGTCGAACGCCTGCTTGGTCAGCCCGGCCTTGACCGCGATCGCGGCAGCCTGAAGGATTTCCGGCGAATCCGGGCCGATCATGTGCAGGCCCAGGATCTTGCCCGAAGGTTCCTCGGTAATCATCTTGTAGAGGCCACGCTCGGCGCGGTGCGCAAAAACGTTGCGCATCGGGCGGAAATCGGCCGAATAGACGCGGATATTGCCATAGCGGTTGCGCGCCTCGCCTTCGGTCAGCCCGACCGAGGCGATCGGCGGCTGCGAGAACACGGCGGTGGGGATGCAGTTATAGTCCACCGTCTTGGGCGTACCGCCGAACACGGTGTCGGCGAACGCCTGGCCCTCGCGGATCGCCACCGGGGTGAGCTGCACCCGGTTGGTGACATCGCCCACCGCATAGATGCTGTCGCACGCGGTCTTGCTGTATTCATCGACTGGGATCGCGCCCTGATCGTCGGTGGTGATGCCGACATGCTCGAGCCCCAGGCCCTCGACATTGGGCACGCGGCCCGTCGCCATCATTACGATATCGGTGTTGATCGGGTCATGCCCCTTGAGGAACACGTCGAGCGTGCCATCCTCGCGCTTCTCTATCTTCTCGAACGGGGCCTTGAACTTTAACTCGATGCCCTTGGTCATCGAGATCTGCAGCAGCCGGTCGCGCAGCGATTCATCATAGCCACGCAGGATCGTGTCGCCGCGGTTGACCACGGTCACGCGCGTGCCGAGGCCGTTGAGAATGCCGGCAAACTCGTTGGCGATATAGCCACCGCCCGCGATCACTGCGCGGCGCGGGAGTTCTTCCAGATGAAACATCTCGTTCGAGGTCAGGCAATGTTCGGAGCCGGGAAACTCGGGCACATAGGGCCGCGCGCCGACCGCGATCAGGATGTATTTCGCGCTGTTCTCCTGCCCGCTAGCGAGCTTCACCCGGTGCGGCGCGATGATCGTCGCGCGTTCCTCGATGATCGTGACATTGTGGTTGTTCAGCGTCGACTTGTACGCGGCGTTCAGCCGGTCGACATCGCCCAGCACGCGGTCGCGCAGCACCTGCCAGCTGAACTTCGTGCCCTCGATCTCCCAGCCGTAATTCTGCGCGTCTTCCAGATCCTCGGCGAAATGCGATCCGAAGACGAGCAGCTTCTTGGGCACGCAGCCGCGGATGACGCAGGTGCCGCCGACGCGATATTCCTCGGCCACCGCGACCTTGGCGCCATAGGACGAAGCGATGCGCGAGGCACGCACCCCTCCCGATCCTGCTCCGATGACGAACAGGTCGTAATCATAATCACTCATCGAAAAACTCCTGGGAAATCGGTCAATCGGTCCCTTACAGCCCCGCTGCCTCGATCAGCGCAGCGGTGGAAGGATCGAAATCGCCGGACTGGCGGTTGCCCATGGATTTGGCGATTTCCTTGCCCAGTTCAACACCGAACTGGTCAAAAGGATTGATCCCTAGCAGCATCGCATTGGCAAAGGTGCGGTGCTCGTAAAAGGCGATCAGCGCGCCCAGGCTCTGCGGATCGACATTGTCGAGCAGGATGGTCATCGACGGGCGGTCGCCGGGATAGCTGCGCTGCGGGTCGTCGCTCGCCTTGCCCTGCATCAGAGCGGCGCCCTGCGCGAAACAGTTGGTTAGCAGTGCGCGGTGATGCACCTCGTCGAACTCGTGCGCGCTGAGGCGCGAGGCGATGAACTCCACCGGCACCAGATGCGTGCCCTGGTGCAGCAGCTGGAACACCGCGTGCTGGGCGTCAGTGCCCACCCCGCCCCAGGTGATCGGCGCACTCGCCCTGCCCAACGGGGAGCCATCGCGGCGCACGCCCTTGCCGTTGCTCTCCATTTCGAGCTGCTGGAGGTAATCGGGCAGCAACCGCAACCGTTCGTCATAGGCGAAGACCGCGCGGGTCTGGCAGGCGCGAACCTGCGCGTAATAGAGGTCCGCGAAGGCGGCGAGCACGGGCATGTTGGCGGCGAGCGGCGCGGTCGCGAAATGCCGGTCCATCGCCAGCGCCCCGGCGCGGAACTCGGCAAAGCCGTGATTGCCCAGCGCCATCGCGACGGGAAAGCCGATGCTCGACCAGACCGAATAGCGCCCGCCCACCGTCTCGGAAAAGGGCAGGATGCGCGTCTCGTCGATGCCGAACTCCATCGCCTTTTCGGGCGCGGCGGTCAGTGCGACGAGCTGGCCATAAGGGTCTTCTACGCCGCCGCCACGCAACCAGTCGATCGCGCTCTCCGCATTCATCAACGTCTCGGTCGTGGTGAAAGTCTTGGATGCGATCGCGACCAAAGTCTTGGCCGGATCGAACTTGTCCACCGCCTCGGACAGCGCCTCGCCATCGACATTGGCAACGACGGCGACATCATAACGGTCGCTGTCGCGGCACAGCGCGTCGATGATCAGCTTGGGCCCCAGGGCCGAACCGCCGATACCGATATGCAGCACATGCTTGATCTCGCCGAACACGCCCTGGTCGATCGCTTCGACCAAAGCCGCCATTCGCTCGTGCAGCCGCTGGGCGTTCTCGACCGAGTCCTCGGCGCCCATGCCGCGCTCGGCCGGGTGCTCGGCGGCGCGATCCTCGCTGGTGTTGATCTTGGCGCCGGCGAGCAGCTGGTCGCGCATGCCGGCCAGATGCATCGCTGCGGACAGTTCCTCGAACTTCGCGATCAGCGCGGCATCGAGATGCGTCTTGGAAAAATCGAACAGGATGTCGGTCCCCGCGAGCGGAATGCGGTGCGACAGGCTTGAGACCCGCGCAGCATCATCGGCAAACAGCGTGGCGAGGGTCGGGCGCGGCATTTCTGCAATCGATTGCCAAATGGCATCGGCTTGGACGGACATCATGTACCTTTCAGGCTGGGGGCGCTGGGGCGGGGTTTAGCGGGCCGATCCCGGCTTGGCGAGAGGCTTTGCCCGCTCGCGATGGGGCTTGACGCCGCATTGCGCGGTCATCAAAGGGGAAAAATGACCGAAACTGCCGCCACATCGCCCAAGCCCAAGTCGGAAACGGCGGACTTTCTGCAATTTCTGGTCAAGCTCGCGATCTTCTTCTTCATTCTGCGCAGCTTCATCGTCTCACCGTTCAATATTCCGTCGGAATCGATGCAGCCGCGGCTGGTGGTCGGCGACTATCTGCTCGTCTCGAAATGGTCCTATGGCTATTCGCGCTACAGCCTGCCGTTCAACCTGCCCTTGATCCCTGGTCGCATCTTCGCCAGCCAGCCCGAGCGCGGCGACGTGGTGGTCTTCAAGGCCCCGCCGGGCGCCAGCGCGGATTATATCAAGCGCGTGATCGGCCTGCCCGGCGATACCATCCAGATGCGCGATGGCGTGGTGTGGCTCAACGGCAAGCCGATTCCGAAGAAACGCATTTCCGATTTCGTCATCCCGGTCTCGCCCAACACGCGCTGCTATGATCGCAGCTTCGAGCTGCCCCGGCCCGATGGCAGCGCGGTGTGCAGCTATCCGCGCTTCCAGGAAACGCTTCCCAACGGCAAGACCTACAATGTGCTCGACCTGATCGACGCGCCGCGCGACACCACCGAGGCGATCATCGTGCCCGAGGGGCACATGTTCCTGATGGGCGACAATCGTGACAACAGCCTCGACAGCCGTTTTCCCGCCGTCGAAGGCCAGGGCATCGGCATCGTGCCGCAGAAATATCTCGTCGGCCGCGCACTGGTCACGGTGTTCTCGACCGACGGTTCGGCCAGCTGGTTCCTGCCCTGGACCTGGTTCTCTGCCGCGCGCTGGGACCGCATCGGGGAAGGCTTTTGAGCGCTGAGCCCGACCTTGCGGCACTGCTGCCCATCCTCGATTACAAGCCGCGCCAGCCTGCCCTGTTCGTCCAGGCGCTGACCCATGGCAGTACCGGGATAACGCCCGATTATCAGCGGCTCGAGTTTCTGGGCGATCGTGTCCTGGGAATGGTGATCGCAGAACTGCTCTACACGCGCTTCCCCAAGGCGGCGGAGGGGCAGATGTCGGCCTTTCTCAACCGGCTGGTCTCGCGCGAGAGCTGCGCGCAGATTGCCCGCGCGTGCAACCTCGGCCCGCTGATCCGGCTGGGCAAGCAGGCGCGCGACGATGGCGGCGCTGGCAGCACCAACATCCTGGGCGATGTGGTCGAGGCGCTGATCGGCGCGCTCTATATCGACGGGGGGCTGGAGACGGCCCGCCGCTTTGTCGAACGACACTGGGCCGACCGACTGAGCGCGATCAGCGAAGCCCCCCGCCACCCCAAGTCCGAGCTCCAGGAATGGGCCGCCGCGCGCAACCGCAAGACCCCGGTCTATACGCTGTTGCGCAAGTCGGGGCCTGACCATGATCTGCGCTTTACCGTGCAGGTGGAGATCAAGGGTCTGGGCATCGCCGAGGCAACCGGTACCAGCAAGCAGGAGGCCGAGACGCTGGCCGCAAAACAGTTTCTCGCGGAGCATGGACGATGAACGAAGACACAAACCCCACCCGCTGCGGCCTGGTCGCCGTGCTCGGCGCACCCAATGCCGGCAAGTCCACCCTGGTCAACCAGCTGGTCGGGCAGAAGGTCGCGATCACCAGCCCCAAGGCGCAGACCACGCGGACCCGGCTGCTCGGCATCGCGCTGGCAGGCCCGGCGCAGATCATGCTGGTCGATACGCCCGGAATTTTCGATCCCGATCGCCGCTTCGATCGCGCGATGGTCAATGCAGCCTGGGAGGGATCGGACGGCGCGGATGTCATTGCGCTGGTCGTCGATGCCAAGGCCAAGCGATCCGACCGGCTCGAACGGCTGGTCGAACAGGTCGCGATGCGGCCCGAACGCAAGATCCTTGTGCTCAACAAGGTCGATATCGCCGCCAAGGACAAGCTTCTCGTCCAGGCGCAGCATCTGCACGCGGCGGGCGGGTTTGACGAGGTGTTCTTCATCAGCGCGCTGACCGGCGACGGCGTCGAGGAACTCAAGGCCTGGCTCGCCGCCGCGATGCCCGAAGGCCAGTGGCATTTCCCCGAAGACCAGGTTTCCGACGCGAGCGAGCGCCTGCTCGCCACCGAGATTACGCGCGAGCAGCTGTTCAACCAGCTCCACGCCGAGCTGCCTTATGCCAGCGCGGTGGTCCCCGAAAAATATATCACCCGCAAGGACGGCTCGATCGAGATCCACCAGCAGATCCTCGTCGCGCGCGACACCCAGCGGGCCATCGTGCTCGGCAAGGGCGGCGCCCGGATCAAGGAAATCGGCGAGAAGGCGCGCGCCGAGCTGTCGCGCGTGCTCGGTGTTCCCGTCCATCTGTTCCTGCACGTCAAGGTGCAGGAAGGCTGGGACGAGGACCGCGAGATCTACGAGACCATCGGCCTGGGCTGGGTGAAGTAACCAAAGCTATGCGTTAGCCGCCCGAATCCCTATCTGGGATGGCATCATGACTCGCGTCCGCGTTCTCCTGTTCAACTCGGCGGTCGGCCCGTTCGACTATAGCGTGCCGCAGGGCATGGACCTGCCCGTCGGCAGCGTCGTGCAGGTGCCACTGGGGCCACGCCGGATCGACGGAATCGTCTGGGACGCAGGCGCTTTCGGCGCCGAGGAGATCGAGGCGAGCCGGTTGCGCCCCGTGCTGGCGCGTTACGACATGCCGCCATTGTCGCAGGCTCTTCGCCGCCTGATCGAATGGACCGCGGATTATTATCTCGCCAGCCCCGCGGCGGTCGCGCGCATGGCGCTGCCCAGCGGATCGCTGCTCGGGCCAGGGCGATCGATCACCGAATATCGGCTGACCGGCGAGCCCCCTGCCCGCATGACGCCGCAGCGTCAGCAGGTCTATGACAGGCTGGCCGGAGAGCAGGCGACGGTGCGCGAGCTGGCAGCGCTGGCGGAGGTGTCCGAAGGGGTGATCCGCTCGCTGGTGACCTCGGGCGCGTTCGAGGCGGTGGACGTGCCGACCGACCGCCCCTGGCCGCGCCCCGATCCCGCCCATATCACCCCCGCGCTCAACGACGAGCAGCGTGAGGCTGCCGACCGGCTCGCCCAGGCGGTGCGCGATGCCGAACCCATACCCTTCCTGCTCGATGGCGTCACCGGATCGGGCAAGACCGAGGTCTATTTCGAGGCGGTCGCCGAGGCGCTGCGCCAGGGACGCCAGACGCTGCTGCTGCTGCCCGAGATCGCGCTGACCCAGCCCTTCCTCACCCGCATCGAGGCGCGCTTCGGTGCAGCCCCGGTGCCCTGGCATTCTGGCCTCAAGCAGACCGAGCGGCGGCGCGCGTGGAATGCGATCATCTCGGGCGAGGCGAAGATCGTCGTCGGCGCACGTTCCGCGCTGTTCCTGCCCTATGCGAATCTCGGCGTCATCATCGTCGACGAGGCGCACGAGACCAGCTTCAAGCAGGAGGACGGCGTGCGCTACAATGCGCGCGACGTCGCGGTGATGCGCGGGCGGTTCGAGGGCTGCCCGGTGGTGCTCTCCAGCGCGACGCCCGCGCTCGAAAGCCGGGTGATGGCCGAGGCGGGGCGCTATGAGCCGCTCACCCTGACGCACCGCTATGGCGGAGCGAAACTGCCGCGCATCGGCCTGATCGACCTGACGCAGGACCCGCCGCCGCGCGGTCAATGGATCGCCCCGCCGCTGCTCGAGGCGATGCAGGAAAGGCTGGCGCGCGGCGAACAGTCGCTGCTGTTCCTCAACCGTCGCGGCTACGCCCCGCTGACGCTCTGCCGTCATTGCGGCCACCGGTTCAAATGCCCCAATTGCAGCGCCTGGATGGTCGATCACCGGCTGTCCGGGCGGCTCGCATGCCATCATTGCGGCCATGCCGAGCCTTCGCCCAGCGCCTGTCCCGAATGCGGCGAGACCGATTGCCTGGTCGCCTGCGGCCCCGGCGTCGAGCGGATCGCCGACGAGGTCGCCGCGCTGATGCCCGAGGCGCGCCGCGCGATCGTCACCTCGGACACCATCTGGTCGCCCGAAAAAGCGGCCGAGTTCGTCGCACAGGTGGAGGCAAGAGCGATCGACGTCATCATCGGCACCCAGCTGGTCACCAAGGGCTATCACTTCCCCGACCTGACGCTGGTCGGGGTGATCGATGCGGATATCGGCCTGGAGGGCGGTGATCTGCGCGCGGGCGAGCGGACCTTCCAGCAGATCGCGCAGGTGGCCGGCCGCGCGGGCCGAGCCGCCAAGCCGGGCGAGGTGTTCATTCAGACGCGCCACCCCGAGGCGCCGGTGATCGATGCGCTGGTCCAGGGCGATCGCGAGGCCTTTTATGCCGCCGAAACCCAGGCACGGCGCGAGGCGAACGTGCCGCCCTTCGGCAGGCTCGCAGCCATCATCATCTCGTCCGAGGATCATGCCGAGGCGCACGAGGCGGCGCGCCAGGCGGGGGCCGTTGCGCCCGAGCACGATGGCTTTGCCGTCTATGGCCCCGCCCCTGCCCCGCTATCGCTGCTGCGCGGACGGCATCGTTTCCGGCTGCTCGTCCATGCCCGGCGCAATGTCGAGATGCAGCGGATCATCCGCGAATGGCTGCAGCCGATGCGCTGGGCTCCGGGGGTGCGGGTGGCGGTCGATGTCGATCCCTATAGCTTTGTCTGACGGCAGCGCTATGAGCTTCTCCTCATGAACCCGATGCGCTTTATCGCCCTGCTGATCGCCGCATGTGCGGCGCTCGTCGCCGTACCGCTCGCCGCCGATCCCGCCGATATCCAGGCCGCCAGCCGCTCGGTCGTGCGCGTCGTGCTGGTCGCGGAAGAGGATGGCGAGACCTTCTATGTCGGCCATGGTAGCGGCTTTGCCGTCGCGCCGGACAAGATCATCACCAATGCCCATCTCGTCGCCCCGCTGCGCGAGGATGCCAGCATCCGCATCGGCATCATCCCGTCCGAGGGCACCACCACCTATGGTGGCCGTCTCGTGGCATTATCGCCGCGCAACGACCTCGCGCTGATCCAGCTGGAACGCGGTCGCCTGCCGGCCCTCGCCTTGCTGCAGACGCCGCTCGACGATGGCGCTTCGGTAATGGCGATCGGTTACCCTGCTGCGGTCGACCGCGCGCAGGGGCTCGATGCGCGCGAAACCATCGCCCCCATGGCCCCGGTCAAGGCACCAGGAGTGGTTTCTGGCGGCCGGACCACTCGGGATTTCGACACGATCCTGCACACCGCTGCGCTGGCCAAGGGCAATAGCGGCGGCCCGCTGGTCGACATGTGCGGTCGCGCCGTCGGGGTGAACAGCTTCGGCTCGCTGTCCGACGGCAATGATGCCGAATATGGCTTTGCTGTTTCCAACCGCGAGGTGCTCGGCTTCCTGCGCTCGGCGAAGGTCGATTATCAGCTGGCCGATTCGCCCTGCCGTTCGGTCGCCGAGCTCTCCGCCGAGGAGCGCGAGCGGTCGGCCGAGGCAGCCGAAGCGGCGCGCGAAAAGGCACTGACCGAAAAGGCCGAGCGCCGCGACTTGGAAGAGCGCGCCCTGCGCGATGCGGAGCATGCGGTGATCAGCGCGCGCGAGAACCATATCGCTTTTGCCGCGCTGATGCTGGTGCTCGCCGGGCTCGCCGGCGGCGCCACCTGGGTGCTGCACGATCGCGGCGAGATGGAGCGGCGCAAGATCGCCGCCGCGGCCACGGGCGCGCTCGCGCTGACGGCAGTCCTGATCTTCGTACTGCGCCCCGGCTTCAACCAGGCCGAGGATATTGCCCTCGCGATGGTGAAGAAGGAGCTGGGGGGCAAGGACGAGCTCGCCGCCAGTCGCGACGGAACCTATATGTGCCGTATCGTGCCCGAGCGCAGCAAGATCACCACGTCCAGCCCCGACCCGGTCGAAATAGCCTGGACCGCAAGCGGCTGCGTCAACAATCGCACGCAATACGGGCAGGATGTCGACGGCTGGACCCGGGTGTTCGTACGCAACGAGGACCAGCTGGTCGCGATCAACCAATTCAACCCCGACACGCGCGAATTCCGCACCGAGAATTTCCAGCTTGGCCTCGACGCGATGAACAATGCGCGCAACATCCGCGCGCGCTATGCCGACAAGACCTGCACCGCGGAGCCCGATCGCATGGCCGAACTGGAGGACATGCAGAAGGCGCTGCGCCAGGCGCTGCCGGCGCAGCCCAACGAGGTGCTGACCTATAGCTGCACGCTCAAGCCCGCCGCCAAGCCCAAGGAATGAGCTTGCGGCGGGTCACTCGCCTTCGCGCTTGAGCAGTTCGGTCTTGATGCCCACGCCATAGGCATAGCCCCCCAGCGTGCCATCGGTGCGCAGCGCGCGGTGACAGGGGATCAGCACCGCGACCGGGTTCGCCCCGCAGGCCGATCCCACGGCGCGCACCGCTGCCGGCTTGCCGATACTGGCCGCGATCTGCGCATAGCTTCGCGTCTCGCCGGGCGGAATGTCGGACAGCGCCTTCCAGACGGCTTCCTGGAACGCGGTACCGCGTACGTCGACCGGTATGTCGGCGCCGGTGCGCGGACTTTCGACCTCGGCGACGATCGCGGAGACGAACTGCGCCGCTTCCTCTCCCGCGGGCTTCAATTCGGCGGCAGGAAACCGCTTGGCCAGCGCCTCTGCCTCTTCCTCGAACGACAGGCGACACACGCCCTTGTCGGTCCAGGCGACCAGCATGCGGCCAAGCGAAGTAGGCGCCTGGGTCCAGTGAATCCGCACGCCCTGCCCGCCATTCTTCCAGACGCTCGGCTCCATCCCCATCCGTCCCTTCATCGACTCGTAAAAACGCGACGGCGCGCTGAACCCTGCTTCGTAGATTGCATCGACCACGCGCTCGCTGTCGCTCAGCGCCTCGCGCGCCCGCTCGGTGCGCAGTGCCCGGGCATAGGCGCTCGGCGAAAGGCCGGTATGCCGGGTGAACACCCGCTGAAAATGTGCGGGCGAATAACCGCATTGCGCGGCCAGCGACGCCAAGGCCAGCGGCTCCTCGCTCGCGCGGATCGCCCGGATCGCGGCGAGCACCGCCGCCTCGTCGCGCGCGACATCATCGGGCAGGCAGCGCTTGCACGCGCGCAGGCCAGCGGCCCTGGCGGCAGCGCCATCGGCGAAGAAACGGACATTGGCGCGCGCAGGATGCCGCGCAGCGCATGATGGGCGGCAATAGATGCCGGTGCTCAGCACGCCGGTGACGAAGCGCCCGTCATGGCTGCGGTCGCGGCGCAGAACGGCAGCCCAGGCCGCATCCTCGTCCAGATCGATCAGCCCGCTCATGCCCGGTCCACCCTTGCGACAAAGCAGCCATGTGCCGCGTTGTGGGCGTGGATATAGGCGATCTCCGGATCGCCGAACAGATCGCGGATGCCCGCATCGGCCTCGCCGGGGGGCACGAGCCTGGCATCGCGAAGCATTCCCGCTGCATCGAACCCGCGCAGCCCCAATGACCGACCCTGCATCACCGGCGGAAGAGCCTCACGATACTCTGCCGCAATGTCGGCCTGACTGACATAGATGGCAAAGGCGCTGCGATAGGGCGTCGCGACATCATGGCTGACATGGTGGAGCAGGATCAGCTGCTCGCCCACCGGCGCATCGCGGAGCGTTACCCGGCAGGGATAACCGGGTTGCTGGCTTGCGGTGACGCGCACGGCCCGGTGCGAGGCTAGCTCGGCATCGGATAGCGCGAACAGCGGCAGGAAGTCGGCTGGCGGCAGGCCAGCTATGCGGTAGGTCATCGAACATCTCCAAATGCAAGGGATGCCCGCGTTTCTATCGATTGCGGATTTTCGGCGCGTCCCGCTTCATGCGGTCAAAGCGGCGATCAGGCAGCGCGGACCGCCTGAGCCAACTGGCGCATCTGTTCGCGCAACTCCTGCGATTGGCGCGCGACCGCTTCGGCTGTCTGGCTCAGCGCCTCTGCCGAAATATTGGCATTAGCCGACTTGTCCGTCAGCTCGGCAATCTGATCCATCACCTCATCCCCACTGGTCATCAGCGAGCGGAGCGCATCGAGAATATCCCGGCTGGCGTCATGCTGCTCGCTCACGGCCTCGTCGATCCGATCCGCATTGTGCCGGATCATGTCGACATGCCCGTCCACCGAATTGACCGCATCCGACACTTGCTGGGTCATCGCCGAAACGCTGCCGAGGCGTTGTTCCACCAGCGCTGCTGCCGCCTGGGTCTGGCTGGCGAGATTCTTCACCTCCTGCGCCACGACGGCAAAACCCCGACCGGCCTCGCCGGCACGCGCCGCCTCGATCGTCGCATTGAGCGCCAGCAGGTTCGTCTGCTTGGCGATTTGCGTGATCATGGCCAGGATGCCCGAAATTTCGCCAGCGACCTCGTGCAGATGGTCTGCCGTCTCGCGGCTCATGCGGCTCGCATGGTGCGCATCGTAGATGTTGCGCGAACTGTCGGCGACCAGTTCGCGCACGCCCCCACCCGTCTGCTGCAGCCGGCGTCCATGGCGATCGATCACCTTCATCGATTCGGCCGCCCGGTTCGCCCGGTCGGCAAAGTTCTGGCTGAAGGTCTGATGCTGCGCGGCGTTGCGCTGCATGTCCTGCGCGCCTTCGCGCATGCCGTTCGCCGCCTTGGCGAGCTGTTCGGACAATTCGGACAGCTTGGCCTCGTAGCTCGCGAACAGCGCATCGATCGTCACCGCGCGGCGATGGCGTTCCTCCTGCCACTGAAGCTGTTCGCGCTGGAGCTTGAGCTCGGCCAGCCGTCGTTCCTGCTCGGCCTTGAGCGCCCGCTCGGCCTTTCCGTGCGAACGATGGATGGCGCGGGCGATGGCGCCGATCTCATCGCGTCGGCGCAGGCCGAGATTATGCGCGCTCACGCTGTCGCGCTTCTCGGGCAGCGCATATTGGGCAAGCGCCACCAGGGGCACCAGCAGATCGCGCGTGGCATAGCCGATGCACCAGCGCACGAACAATCCGGCGCCCAGCATCAGCAGCGAACAGAAAATCAGCGCGGCAATCTGGATGATGTTCAGCCACACCAGGGTGGTCCGCGCGAGGCCTCGCATTTCGGCTACTGCAGCCTGGCTTTGGGCCAATAGCGGATCGACCTGTCGGTGCAGCGCTATCGGTGGATCGACACGCCTGCCCTGACGGTTGAAAGCCACGATCTGCCTGCGCAACTCTGCGATCGCGCCGTCAGCCGGTGCCTTGGCGCGGCGCAGCTGGACCATCCTTTTCGGAAACTCGTGACCGAAGGCGCCCTCCTCTATCCGCTTCCAGTCACGGGTGATGCGACGTTCGCGTGCGTCCAGCTCGGTCAGGGCAGCTTGACCGGTTATCAGGCCCCAGCGCACCTTGGTCGCCAGTCGCATCGTCTCGCGATAGCCATCGCCGAGGGACTGCATCTGCATCGTCGGCTGGATGCGCGCTGTTACCAGATGGCGCGTCGTATACTGGGTAACGCCAACCACACCGATCGCCACAAAGGCCAGCAGCGCGAGCATGGCGAGCATGGCCGTCAGGCTGAAGCGAACCTTGGCTTCCACGCCCATGCTCGCAAAGCCCTTGGACAGATCAGACCGCAAATCTTGAATTTTCCGCATCGGCAAGGCGATTCCATGGTTGGCCAAAGACAAAATGCCATGCTGACCTCATGCCCGCCCGATGCGAAAATTTGGTAAACGCCGCCTTCACGCTAAAGCAAAAAATCCCCATTTTTTGCGGGGGAAGACCGGCTGGACCCGATGTTTGCCGGGCGTCTTGCAATGCAGCAATATGAGTGCTAACCGCCGCGCCGACAGGTGAGGGAGGCCAGCGTCTCCCGCCAAGCGCCTGACGCAATATCATAACGGCAAGGGAAAGCATTCGCGTGGACATTTCCGGCGGGATACAGGCCAGTCTGGCAGGGCGTTACGCCTCGGCGCTCTTTTCGCTCGCGCGCGACGAAAAGCAGCTTGCCGAAGTCGAAACCAGCGTCGCAACCCTGCGCGCCGCGCTGAACGAGTCGGAAGATTTCGCTGCGCTGACCAAGAGCCAGACGATCAGCCGCGCCGCTGCCGAGAAGATCGTCGCGTCGCTCGCCGAAACGCTCAAGCTCGACAAGATGACCGGCAACCTGCTCGGCGTTCTGGCGACCAACCGTCGCCTGGGTCAGCTCTCGTCCATCCTCGCTGCCTTCGACCAGCTGGTTGCCGCGCATCGCGGAGAAGTCACCGCCGAAGTCACATCGGCCTTCCCGCTTTCGGAAGCGCAGCTCGACGAAATCCGCAAGCAGCTGAAGGACCGCGCCGGTCGCAGCATCAAGATCACCGCGAAGGTCGATCCGTCCATCCTGGGCGGCCTGATTGTCCGCATGGGCAGCCAGATGATCGATTCCAGCATCAAGACCCGTCTCAACACGCTCAGCCAAGCGATGAAAGGCTAACATTCTCATGGACATTCGTGCCGCAGAAATCTCCAAGGTTATCAAGGATCAGATCGCCAATTTTGGCACGGATGCGCAAGTGTCCGAAGTGGGCAGCGTGCTGAGCGTCGGCGACGGCATCGCGCGCATCCACGGCCTCGACAACGTTCAGGCCGGTGAAATGGTCGAGTTCTCGAACGGCGTGCAGGGCATGGCGCTCAACCTCGAAGCCGACAATGTCGGCGTCGTGATCTTCGGCTCGGACGCCGAGATCAAGGAAGGCGATGTCGTCAAGCGCACCGGCACCATCGTCGACGTGCCCGTCGGCAAGGGCCTGCTCGGCCGCGTGGTCGATGGTCTGGGTAACCCGATCGACGGCAAGGGCCCGATCGTCGCCGACAAGCGCATGCGCGTCGAGACCAAGGCGCCGGGCATCATCCCGCGTACTTCGGTGCACGAACCCGTGCAGACCGGCCTCAAGGCGATCGACGCGCTGGTGCCCGTCGGCCGTGGCCAGCGCGAGCTGATCATCGGTGACCGTCAGACCGGCAAGACCGCCGTCGCGATCGACACCTTCATCAACCAGAAGGGCGCCAATGCCGGCGACGATGAAGGCAAGAAGCTTTACTGCATCTATGTCGCCATCGGCCAGAAGCGCTCGACCGTCGCGCAGATCGTGCGTCAGCTCGAAGAATCGGGCGCGATGGAATATACCATCGTCGTCGCCGCGACCGCTTCGGAGCCGGCTCCGCTTCAGTTCCTTGCGCCGTACACCGGCTGCACCATGGGCGAATATTTCCGCGACAACGGCATGCACGCGCTGATCGTCTATGACGATCTGTCGAAGCAGGCCGTCGCCTATCGTCAGATGTCGCTGCTGCTGCGTCGTCCTCCGGGCCGCGAAGCCTATCCCGGCGACGTGTTCTATCTCCACTCGCGCCTGCTCGAGCGCGCCGCGAAGATGAACTCGGCCAACGGTTCGGGCTCGCTGACTGCGCTGCCGATCATCGAAACCCAGGCGGGCGACGTGTCGGCCTATATTCCGACCAACGTGATCTCGATCACCGACGGCCAGATCTTCCTCGAAACCAACCTGTTCTACCAGGGCATCCGTCCGGCCATTAACGTCGGTCTGTCGGTGTCGCGCGTGGGATCGGCGGCACAGACCAAGGCGATGAAGAAGGTGTCGGGCTCGATCAAGCTCGAGCTTGCCCAGTATCGCGAAATGGCGGCGTTCGCGCAGTTCGGTTCGGACCTCGACGCTTCGACCCAGAAGCTGCTCAATCGCGGCCAGCGCCTGACCGAGCTGCTCAAGCAGCCGCAGTTCAGCCCGCTGCCGTTCGAAGAGCAGACCGCCTCGATCTTCGCCGGCACCAACGGCTATCTCGATGCGCTGCCGGTCAACCGCGTCAACGAATATGAAGCCGCGATGCTGAGCTTCCTGCGCACCGACCATGCCGACCTGCTCGCCACGATCCGCGAAACCAAGGATCTGGGCGACGATGCCAAGGCTGGCCTCAAGGCTGCGCTGGACGCGTTCGCGAAGACGTTTGCGTAAACTGCTGGCCCCTTGCGCAAGCAGGGGGCCATCGCCCGCCGCTGGTGCGGGATGATGAGCAGGAATTGGCCCCTCGCATGAGCGGGGGGACCGAACAGGGTTTGAAGTTAGGACACCATGGCCAGTCTGAAAGAACTCAAGGGCCGGATCGCCTCGGTCAAGTCGACCCAGAAGATCACCAAGGCCAAGCAGATGGTGGCATCCGCCAAGCTGCGCAAGGCGCAGGCAGCGGCAGAAGCCGCGCGCCCGTACTCGGAGCGGCTTGAGCGCGTGATGGCCTCGCTGGCGTCGAAAATCTCGATCAGCGATTCGAGCCCGAAGCTGCTGGCCGGAACCGGCAAGGATCAGGTCCATCTGTTGATCGTGACCTCGTCGGATCGCGGTCTGTGCGGTGCGTTCAACTCGAACATCGTCAAGGCGGCCAAGCTGAAGGCGCGCGAACTGGAAGCCGCCGGCAAGACCGTGCTGTTCTATCTCGTCGGTCGCAAGGGCCGCGGCATGATCATCCGCGACTATCCCAAGCAGATCGTGCGCTATTTCGACACCACGGCGCTGAAGAACCAGGGCTTTGCCGAAGCGCAGGCCATCTCGGCCGAGCTGATCGCGATGTACGAAAAGGGCGAATTCGATGTCGCCCACCTCTTCTACAGCAAGTTCCGTTCGGCGCTGCTGCAGGAGCCGGTCGGCCGTCAGATCATCCCCGTCGCCATTCCGGCGGGCAGCGCGGTCGCGAGCGAAGCTGCGGTCGAGTACGAGCCCGATGAGGAGGAAATCCTCGCCGAGTTGCTGCCGCGCAACGTCACGACGCAGATCTTCGGTGCGCTGCTCGAGAATGCCGCGTCCGAACAGGGTGCCTCGATGACCGCGATGGACAACGCCACGCGCAACGCGGGCGATCTGATCAACCGGCTCACCATCGAATATAACCGCAGCCGCCAGGCCGCGATCACCACCGAACTCGTTGAAATCATCTCGGGCGCCGAAGCCCTCTAACCGTCCGAAAGCAGGAAACAGCTCATGGCAACCACCAACAATATCGGCAAGATCAGCCAGGTCATCGGCGCGGTCGTCGACGTGACCTTTGACGGCGAAATCCCCGCCATTCTGAACGCGCTGGAAACCGAGAACAGCGGCCAGCGTCTGGTGCTCGAAGTCGCCCAGCACCTGGGTGAGAACACCGTGCGCTGCATCGCCATGGACGGCACCGATGGTCTGGTCCGCGGCCAGAACGTCACCGATACAGGCGCGCAAATCCGCATGCCCGTGGGCCCCGAAACGCTCGGCCGCATCATGAACGTCGTCGGCGAGCCGATCGACGAGCGCGGCCCGATCAACGCCAAGGCCTCGGCGCCGATCCATGCCAAGGCTCCCGAATTCGTCGACCAGTCGACCGAATCGGAAATCCTGGTCACCGGCATCAAGGTCATCGACCTGCTCGCGCCTTATGCCAAGGGCGGCAAGATCGGCCTGTTCGGCGGCGCCGGCGTGGGCAAGACCGTGCTCATCCAGGAACTGATCAACAACATCGCCAAGGGCCATGGCGGCACCTCGGTGTTCGCCGGCGTGGGTGAGCGTACCCGCGAGGGCAACGACCTCTATCACGAATTCCTCGACGCGGGCGTTATCGCCAAGAACGAAGCTGGCGAAGCGATCAGCGAAGGTTCCAAGGTGGCTCTGGTCTATGGCCAGATGAACGAGCCCCCGGGTGCCCGCGCCCGCGTCGCTCTCTCGGGTCTGACCATCGCCGAATATTTCCGCGACCAGGAAGGCCAGGACGTGCTGTTCTTCGTCGACAACATCTTCCGCTTCACCCAAGCGGGTTCGGAAGTGTCGGCGCTGCTCGGCCGTATTCCTTCGGCCGTGGGCTATCAGCCGACCCTGTCGACCGACATGGGCGCGCTGCAGGAGCGCATCACCTCGACCAACAAGGGTTCGATCACCTCGGTGCAGGCGATCTACGTGCCCGCGGATGACTTGACCGACCCGGCGCCCGCCACCTCGTTCGCGCACCTTGACGCGACGACCGTGCTCAACCGCGCGATTTCGGAACTCGGCATCTATCCGGCGGTGGACCCGCTCGATTCGACCAGCCGCGTTCTCGAGCCCCGCGTCGTCGGCGTCGAGCATTACGAAACCGCCCGTGCGGTCCAGTCGACGCTGCAGAAGTACAAGTCGCTGCAGGACATCATCGCCATTCTGGGCATGGACGAGCTCTCGGAAGAGGACAAGCTCACCGTTGCCCGTGCGCGCAAGATCCAGAAGTTCCTGTCGCAGCCCTTCCACGTGGCCGAAGTGTTCACCGGCATCCCCGGCAAGTTCGTGTCGCTGGAAGACACCGTGAAGAGCTTCAAGGCGGTGGTCGACGGCGAATACGACCATCTGCCCGAAGCAGCCTTCTATATGGTCGGCGGCATCGACGAGGCCATCGAAAAGGCCAAGACGCTGGCGGAAGCGGCGTAATCGAGTACTGCTCTCTCCCCCGAGGGGGAGAGATACGGAGGCTTGGTCGCGCAGCGGCCTAGCCGAAGTTGAGAGGGGCTGGCGCACATCCCCTCTCCCAACCCTCTCCCCTCAAGAGGAGAGGGCTTAAAGGAAGCTGAAATGGCACTGCATTTTGAACTCGTCACCCCCGAAAAGCTGGTCCGCTCCGAAGCGGTCCACATGGTCGTCGTGCCCGGCGCTGAGGGCGAGTTCGGCGTGCTGGAAGGCCATGCGCCGCTGATGTCAACCGTCCGCGACGGCCTGGTGTCGATCTACAAGAGCGAAGGCGCGCAGCCGGAAACCATCGCGATTGAAGGCGGCTTTGCCGAGGTCAACGAAAAGGGTCTGACGATCCTGGCCGAGCGCGTCTCGGGTTGATTTCAAGCGTTCAAACCTAAAGCTTCATCGTCACCCCCGCGAAGGCGGGGGTCCCGCTTCGCACGCGACGTTGACGACTAAGCGGGACTCCCGCTTTCGCGGGAATGACGAAGTCCTTGCCCGTCGCTACTTGATCCGCTTGTACCTCCAAGCTTGCGGTTTGCTGCCGTCGCGCATGCTCGCCTCGGCCATCAGCATGTCGCCTTCCATCCAGTATCGGATGCGCTGCGGATATTCGTGGTTGGAATTGACGAACACGATCTCCGCCGGACCGCCCTTGACCGCGCGGAAGGCCGCAGCCGGGTTGCCGAACGGCGCGCCGTAGAACATCAGATCGCCATTCTCGTTGCGCGCGATGCGCATGAATTCATAGGTGGTGACCTCGTCGCCGCGGCCGCCGCGACCGGTGCCGAGCATCGTCTCGGCGCGGCAGCCGGTCCAGTTCTCCTCGGTCCAGCGTCCGTCCGCCTCTTCTGACACCCAGCGGCCCTCGATCCAGCAGGGCAGCGGCGGCGGAGCAGGCAGGCTTGCCATCTGCATTGCCAGCCCGATGATCCAACCCGTCAGCGCCATGATCGCCCTTCCCTATCTGCGTCCGTCGCGCAGCAGATAGATGCCGCTGACGATGATCACCCCGGTACCGGCCAGTGCGACGACATCGGGATAGTCGCGATAGAAGACCACGCCGATCGCGATGGCAACGATGATCTGCACATAGACCATGGGCGCCACGGTCGCCGCCGAACTGCGCGCGGTGGCGAGATAAACGAACATGTGGCTGAAGCTGGCCGACACGGCCACGGTGGCGCAGACGATCACGACATACCAGCTTGGCCAGCCGATGTGCAGCGAAGGCATGCCCGACAGGTGGCCCAGCACGGCATAGAGAATCAGCAGCGGCGCGGCGACGGCGGCGACCAGGAACTGCATGAGCAGCACGCTGCCCGATCCTGCGGCTCGCGCGTTGCTCATCATCAGCCCGCTCATCCCGAACGCAGCGGCAAGCGGCAACAGCGCCGCAGGGCCCAGATCGGCAAAGCTGGGCCTCAGCACGATCATCACGCCGACAAAGGCGATCAGCGTCGCCACCCACCTACCCGGGCTCAGGCGTTCCTTGTACAGGATCGAGGAGATCACTGCTGTAAGCAACGGCGCCATGAACTGGATCGAAGTGGCAGTGGCGAGCGGCATCAGGAAGATGCTGGAGAAGAAGGTTACCGTCGCCCCGGCAAGAAAGAAGCCCCGCGCCAGTTGCACCTTGGGTCGCGGAAAACGGAAACCTTGCGGCCCCTCCCGGATCAGCAGCACCAGCCCCAGGCCTATCGCCCCCAGCGTGAAGCGCAGCGCGGCCACCGCCATCCCCGGCCATTGACCGGCGGTCGACTTGATCAGACCGTCCCCGCAGGACAGCAGCGCAAAGCCGAGCAGCGCAAACAGCATTCCTGCGCCGCGATGGCGGCCTGCGCCGTCGCTCTCCCCGGCGTTCGTCGTATTTTCGGCCAAGTCGTCGCGCCTGCTGGTCAGTTGTTAACTTTTGCCCGGCTTAATGCCCGATATTGGCACGGATGCAAGCACCAACGGGGCAGGTGCGGCGTGGCGAGGGCCTGGCAGAACCTGCTGTTAGGACATTGTCAAAGTTTCCGGGCTATTCACCATGAGATATCAGGCGGCTTCTGGCTGCCACCGACACAATCCGGGAAAATCGGTCACCATGAGCGCTTTTGGCAGAAAGAATGGGATTGGACAGATGGGGCCCGGCGCACGGCCGAGCTTTGGCGTCGCCCGCCCGATGAAGGGTGGCGCGGCCACCCCGCCGCCCGAAGCGCGGCTGGGCCTGTCGCTCGATATGGGCGGCGACCAGTTCCCCGATCTCGATTCCGTCGATCTGCCCGGTCTCGACATGATCGACATGACGCCGGAGAGTGCGGCGCTGAACGACGCGATGACGCGCCTTTCGGATCGCGCCAACTCGATCGCGGATACTGGGCCCAAGGTCGAAGGGTTCGAGGCGTCGGTCCACAAGATCAAGGAACAGGTGCTGCCGCGCCTGCTCGAGCGAGTCGATCCCGAAGCTGCTGCCACACTTACCAAGGACGAGCTGGCCGAGGAATTCCGTCCAATCATCCTCGAGGTTCTTGCCGAGCTCAAGCTCACCCTCAACCGGCGCGAGCAGTTCGCGCTGGAAAAGGTGCTGATCGACGAATTGCTCGGCTTCGGCCCGCTCGAAGAGCTGCTAAACGATCCCGAGATCACCGATATCATGGTGAATGGCCCTGAGCAGACCTATATCGAAAAGAAGGGCAAGCTGCAGATCGCGCCGATCCAGTTCCGCGACGAGGAGCATCTGCTGCAGATTGCCCAGCGGATCGTCAACCAGGTCGGCCGCCGCATCGACCAGACGACGCCGCTCGCCGACGCCCGCTTGAAGGACGGCAGCCGCGTCAACGTCATCATCCCGCCCTTGTCGCTGCGCGGCACCGCCATCTCGATTCGTAAGTTTTCCGAAAAGCCGATCACGCTCGACAATCTGAAGGATTGGGGCGCGATGTCGGAAAAGATGGCGACCGCGCTCAAGATCGCAGGCGCCTGCCGGTTCAACATCGTCATCTCGGGCGGTACCGGCTCGGGCAAGACGACGATGCTCAACGCATTGTCGAAGATGATCGATCCGGGCGAGCGCGTGCTGACCATCGAGGACGCGGCAGAACTCCGCCTGCAGCAGCCGCACTGGCTGCCGCTGGAAACGCGCCCGCCGAACCTCGAGGGCAAGGGCGCGATCAGCATCGGCGATCTCGTCAAGAACGCACTGCGTATGCGCCCCGACCGCATCATCCTGGGCGAAATTCGTGGCGCGGAGTGCTTCGATCTGCTCGCCGCGATGAACACCGGTCACGATGGATCGATGTGTACGCTCCACGCCAACAGCCCGCGCGAGGCTTTGGGCCGAATGGAAAACATGATCCTGATGGGCGACATCAAGATCCCCAAGGAAGCCATCAGCCGCCAGATCGCGGAATCGGTCGACATCATTGTCCAGGTCAAGCGTCTGCGCGACGGTTCGCGCCGCGTGACCAACGTGACCGAGGTGATCGGCATGGAGGGCGAGGTCATCGTCACCCAGGAGCTGTTCAAGTTCGAATATCTGGACGAAGGCAGCGACGGCAAGATCATCGGCGAATATCGCTCGACGGGCCTGCGCCCCTATACGCTGGAAAAGGCGCGCCAGTTCGGCTTCGAACAGGCGTTTCTGGAAGCCTGTCTCTGATCAGAAGCCCTTCAGCGCAAAGGCGGCCGAGACGATCGCGCCAGTGATCGCCAGCATCGAGATGCTGGTCCACGGCATGAAGCCGACCCGGTCGAAATTGGTGCGGCGCATGCGCCGCGCGTCGGCGAAGGCGGCGGTGCCGGCGAGCGCCGACATGGCAAGGGCCAGCTGAGCCCAGAGACTGTGAAACATGCGCACTCCCTTGTGGTGGGCGTCATTTGGGGTGCGCAACGCCAATGTCCAGCCCGATTTGCCCAATCTGCCATTAATCTTGACGCTACGCGGCGTTGGGATCACCCTCACCTTCCGTAGCGTCTGCAGCGGGAGGCACGGCATATGCGCGGAACGGGTTTTGTCTGGGGACTGCTGGCCAAGGCCGCGCCCGATACCGTCCACGGGTCAGGGCCCGGGCTGGACAGACGGCAGGTGCTCGCTGGTATTGCCGCGATGGGCCTGGCCCCTTCCCTGATCGAACCTGCCGAAGCCAGGATCAGCCAGCGCAGCCGCATCGCGATCATCGGCGCGGGGCTCGCCGGATTGGTCGCGCTCGACCGGCTGGTCGCCGCCGGTTTCGATGCGACGATCTACGAAGCGCGCGGGCGTGTCGGGGGCCGGGTCCTGACCTCGAACGGACTTCCTGAAGCAGGACTCTATGTCGAGGATGGCGCGCATCTGGTGAACACCAACCATGCCGACATCCTGGCGCTGGCAAAGCGGTTCGACATCGGCCTGATCGACCGTGGCGCGATGGTGACGCACGAGGTGTTCGTGGTCGATGGCAAGGCGGTGACCGAAGCCGATCTGATCGCCGAATTCCGCCCACTGGCCGCGCGCATCGCTGCGGATGCCGCGCTGGTGGACGAGGATTTCGACACCCACGGCGCGCGGTTCGACACGATGTCGGTGCGGCAGTATCTCGATGCCGCCGGCGCCGCCGCGAGCCCGCGCGCACGGGCGCTGATCGAGGCGACGATCCGCACCGAATTTGGATCGGAGCCGGACGAGGTCTCGGCGCTCGAGCTGTTCTTCAACCTGCCCGCGATCGATACCGACCGTGTCGCCCTCATTTCGGGGAGCGACGAGCGCTACAGCCTCGCGGGCGGCTCCTCGACCATCCCGCGCGCGCTGGCTGCGCCGCTGATGGACCGGATCAGGACCGGACATGCGCTGCTGGGGCTGCGGCGCAAGAGCAAGGCGGTGGAGCTACGCTTTGCCAATGGCGCGATGGTCGTCGCCGACCGCGTCATCGTCACGGCCCCCGCGCAGGTGCTCCGCAGCATCGATTTCGGTGACACGCTCCCCGCCCCCTGGCTGGCGCTGACGCGCGAGCTCAGCTGCGGGCGCAACGAGAAGATCAACGCCGGCTATGCCACGCGCCCATGGGAACCGGTCACCGGCGCGGGCGGTGCCGCCTGGGCCGCGCGCACCGGCGGCGATCCGGGACTGTTCAGCGAATTCTGGGGCGCGAGCGCGGGGCAAGATGCGGTTCCTGCGGGCGTGCTCACCTGGTTTTTCGGCGGCAACCAGACCTCGGGCTTGGCCGATCTTTCGCCCGAAGCCATGGTGCGTGTTTGCGAACGCGAGATCGCACCCGCCGTGCCCGGCCTCGCCGCACGCAGCGTACGCCGCACCGCCTGGGCGATGGATCCTTTCGCGCAAGGTGCCTATTCGCGCTTCCTGCCCGGCCAGCTCACCCGCTTCGCGCGGCATTTCTGGGTGGAGGAAGAGGATGGAAAGGTCACCGCGCCTCTCTCCTCCGGCCCGATCCTGTTTGCAGGCGAGCATCTTTCCGATGCGCACACCGGCTATATGAACGGCGCGGCGCAGACCGGACGGCTGGCGGCGGAACAGTTGATCGGGATGCGGATCTAGCCTCAGTCCGCCTTCACCGACCCGAACAGCAGCCCGCGCCAGCCCGAGCGGTCGAAGGGTTGCCAGCCGTCCTCGGTCTGGGCCAGCCGATCGGCGATCGCGTACATCACCATCGGGTTGACGCCGAGGCCGCAATGGCTGGCGAGCACCTTGATATTGTCGGTCTGCGGGCCCGGCTTCTGCACCGATCCGCGCCAGGCGACGATACCATCGGTCTTGCTGAGGATCGAGGTGGTCGGCACCGGCGGGGCTTCGTCGAGATTGCGGAAACGGCCCGCCTGGAGCGGTTCGGGCTCTGGGCCGTTCAGGCGCTCGAACAGACGGCGCGCATTGGTATGGCCGCGATCGTTCGAGATCGGGCTGCCGAGCGAGATCACCTGGCGCACCTTGTCGGGCGCGTTCTTGGCGATCTCGCGCGCGAACACGCCGCCCAGGCTCCAGCCGATGATCGAGACCTTGCGGCCTGAACTCGCATGGATGCGGTCGAGCAGCTCGTTCATCTGCGCCTCGCGCGCATTGTCGATGCGGATATTGCGGCCCATTTCCCAGCCATGCGCGTCATAGCCAAGGCTCTTCAGCAGATCGCGCATCGGCTTGGTCGACCGGTCGCTCGCGAGAAAGCCCGGAAGCACCAGCACGCTGTGGCCATCGCCCCGCGGCAGCATCGCAAGCGGGCCGCGCAAGGCATAGAATGCGCCGAGTTCGACCAGGGCACGCCCCTCGCTGAGGGTCCAGAAGAGGTGTGGCGGCCTGGCGGCACTCGGATTGGCGGCAGGTGCGGTAGCGGTCATGAAGTCTCCGATCTGTCACATAATATGGCGCTGCGCTCCGCAATTGCCAGCGCAATCACGCTGATGCGGCTGCCTTGCTCTTCCCCTTGCGCTTCGCCGCAGGCTTTTCGGCCGCTTCGGACCCACCCGATGCCAAAGCCGCCATGAGCTCGTCGAACGAGGCCTGCAGGCATTCGGAGTAGAATTCGGGATCGGGCATCGCCTTGCGGCAGGCGGTAAAGCCGATCGTCGCCTGGTCGACATAGCTCTGCACCACATGGCCAAGCGCGAGCCCGTCGGTCAGGCAAAGCAGCCCGTGCATGCTGATCATCTTTGCGCCGGTCGAATAGATCGGCACCGGTGGGCCGGGCACGTTGGTGACGACCGTGCTGAACGGCGGCTTGACGTAATTGGCGAGGCCCAGCCGGGTATAGAGCTGCGCCCCCAGGGCCATGAACAACGCCGGCGAGACCTTGCTCATCTCGGTCATCTGCCGCGCGCCGAGTGCATCGGTCATCGCCTTGGACTGGATCGTCTGGTCGTGGACATAGGCGAGCCGCGCGACAGGATCGGCGATATGGCTGCCCAGTGGCACGATCATCGCCGACACCTGGTTGCCCATGGTGTTCTTTTCCTTCTCCGCGCGCACCGAGATCGGCGCCATCGCGGTCAGGCTCGCCTCAGGCAGCTCGCCATGCGCCGAAAGATAGCGGTGCAGCCCGCCCCCGATGATTGCGAGAAACACGTCGTTGATCTTGCACCCCGGCGAGAGCGAACGCAGCGCCTTGACGTCGGCCAAGGTGAAGGTGCGCCCCTCGACCACGCGATTGGGCGAGACCGGCACGTTGAAGCGCGTGCGCGGCGCGGAAATGGCGGGATTGAGGCTGAACTCGCTGGTCACCAGCCCCTTCGCGGCGCGGTACAGCCCGGGCGCGGCCTTGGCGATCACCCCAGTCTGCCGCCAGGGGTTGAGCCAGGCCCGCGCATAGCCCTTGAGGAACAGCCCCAGCGGATCGGGCACGCGATCGGGGCGCCACGCCCTGGAGGCCGGCGGCGGCGGATCGCCGGGGCGCAGTGTGTGCAGCGCATCCATCAGATCGATCCCCGACATGCCGTCGATCGCGGCATGGTGCACCTTGGTGATCATCGCGAAGCTGCCCTTGGGCACGCCCTCGATATTGTCGAGCCCCTCGACGACGCAGAACTCCCAGGGCGGGCGCGTGAGATCGAGCGGGCGCGAAAAGATGCGCGCCGCCTGGATGCACAGCTGCCGCCAGTCGCCCGGCTTGGGCAAGGCGACATGGCGCACATGATATTCTAGATCGAAATCCGGGTCCTCGATCCAATAGGGATAATCGAGATTGAGCGGGACCTTGACCAGCCGCTGCCGCATAGTCTGCGACAGGTGCATGCGCGATTCAAAAAAGGCCAGGATATCCTTGAACCGGACGAACCCACCGGGTGCTGTTGACGGATCGTAGATCAGGATCGATCCGATATGCATAGGCGCGTTGCGCTGCTCCAGCGCGACGAACGATGCGTCCATGCCCTGCAATTGCCGCATGACGTCCCCTCCCAAGGATGGCACGCCGGCTGTACCGGTCGCGCGAGTGGGGCGAGGCTAACAGATTGCGGAGGGAGGGCAAGCACCCCGAGGGCCGGCTCGAACCGGCGAGATAGGCGGGTGGCGCATCGGAGGCTAAGCTGCGACCTCGGCGGACCGATGCACCACCCTATCCGCAGCTTTGGGGTGTCCGTTCAAGCTGCGGCATCTTTCAAGCAGTTGGGTTGGAGCGGTTCGGGGAGGGGTTTGCTCCGCTGCTTGTCGTGCATGGTATATGGCACAACGTATCATTGTTTCCATTTGAAAGGACGACGATGATTCGATAGACATTCTCTATCGAACAGGGGGTCGCACATGCCTAGTCTTCGCCAATTGCAATATCTGGTCGCGCTGGACGACCACCGCCATTTCGGACGGGCGGCCTTTGCGGTCCATGTATCGCAGCCGACGCTCAGCCAGCAGCTGCGCACGCTGGAGGCGCGGCTGGGTGCATCGCTGATCGACCGCAGCGGCCAGGACGTCCAGCTTACCCCATTGGGGCGCGACATAGCGGCACGCGCGCGCGGCATCCTTGTCCAGGTACGCGACCTTTCCGACCTCGCGCGGCGCGCAGGCAAGGGCATCGGCGGCACCTTGCGCTTCGGCGTGACCCCGACGCTTGGCCCCTATCTGATGCCCGCCATCGTGGCCGGGCTGCACCGCGAACAGCCCGATCTTCGCCTGCACATTCGCGAAGGCATTCCCGACGATCAGGTCCGGCAGGTGATGCGCGGCGAGCTAGACATGATGCTGTGTCCGATGCCGGTCGATGCGACGGGAATCGTGGTCGAACCGCTGTTCAGCGAACGCATGTTCGTCATCGCGCCACCCGATCACCGGCTGGCCGGGCAGAAGGACATTCCGGCAGACGCGCTCAAGGGCGAAGGCTTTCTGACGCTTGACCGGCGCCACCATTTCCACCGGCAGACGCGCGACATCTGCGAGCAGGTCGGCGCACACATCCTCCACGACTACGAAGGCACGAGCCTCGACAGCATCCGCCAGATGGTGGGCTCGGGCATCGGCCTGGCACTGCTGCCGGAACGCTATATGGCCGCCGAAACCCAGGCGGCAGAAGTCGTGGCAACGCTCGACATTGCCGGATGGAATGCACGTCGCTCGATCGCGGCCCTGTGGCGCACCGGCGCGGCATTCAGCGACGGTTTCCATGCCATCGCCGAATTCATCCGCAGCTATGTCAACGAGACTGGCTGACCAGGCACCTCACGCGTCTGCAGCGACCATCCTGCCCATCTGCCACATCAGGTTGTAGATGAGATTGCGTGCATCCTCGCCGAGCATCTCGCGCGTCTGTCGATCAAAGGCAGCGCGATTGCCGCGCGCGGCGCTGCGCACCATCGCGACAAACATTGTCTCATCGGGCGAGAGCCGTGCGCAGCACGGGCGAGAAACGCAGAACGGTTCTGGCCAGGCCTGGCCCATCGCCTCGACAACCAGCGACAGCTGGTTGGACAGCGCGGTGCTGCCCAGCCTTGCCGCGACATGCGGCGCGGGGTCGGTGCCGGACTTGTGCGCGAACACCGCAATTCTGAGCGCCACGACCAGCCTTGCCTCGACCAGCGTTGCAGATCCCAGTTCGGCCGGTCGATCCAGCATGTCTTGCCACCAAAAGCCCATGACCACTCCTTCGCTTTGCCGTCGCCGCGCTTCATCGCAGCGACTGGCCCAAGTTATTGCAACTCGCTCGCATTAGCAAGAATATTCGAATGGGCAGAAATTTTACCGTTCCGGCCATTGAAGTCGGCCAGCGATTGTCCTAGATTATTGGTGTCGGGATGCTTCCCCCCCTTTCGCATTCCGACAGGTGCACTAGTGCACCTCCTCCCTGAACCTTGGCCGCCTCGTGATCCGTCACGAGGCGGTTTTTTCTTGAATTCAGTAGGTTATTCGGCGGCGATGGCGAGGTCGGAACCGCGATCGGTGCGCAGCATGTCTTGCGCCAGGGTGCCGACGAGATGTGCCAGCGCGGCGCTGACCCGCGCAAGACCGGGCCCTGGCTGCTTGAGATCCGCTGCAAGATAGAGGCTGCGGTCGATCTCGACCTGCAGCGCATGGATCCCCCTTGCAGGGCGCCCGTGCCGATCGAGCACATAGCCGCCGGCATAGGGATGGTTGAGTGCCACCTCGAATCCCGACCGCGCCATGGTCCTTAGCGCCAGATCGCACAGAGCCCCGTCGGCGGACCGCCCGAACCTGTCACCAAGCACGATCTGCGGCGGTCTGGCCGGGCCTTCCGGCCGCAGGGGCGGCATCGAGTGCAGGTCGATCAGCAGCGCACAGCCGAATCGCGCCTTGAGGCTGGCCAGCGCCTGGCCGAGCGTGCGGTGATAGGGATCATGCAACTGCGCGATCCGCCGGGCGATCGCCGATTGCGCAAAGGGCCGGCGCCAGAGCTCGCCATGGTCAGCCAGACGGCGCGGCACCAGCCCCAGACCGCCGCGCACCTTGGCGCTAGGCTGGGCAAAGGCGGTACGCGGTGCGTCCGCGACCATCTGCGGATCGATCTCGCTCGGCGCGCGGTTGAGGTCGATCCAGGCGCGCGCGGCATGCGCGACCAGGGTCGGTCATCCCAGCTTCACAAGATCGGGCAGCAGCATGTCGGCATGCCGATCTTCGAGTCGCTCCAGTATTTCGGGAGCGACGCGCGAATTCTGCAGAATTTCGTCGGGATAATCGCGCCCGGCATGCGGAACCGCGACCAGCACCGGCAGCCGCGCCCCTTCCACCCCTTCCAGGCTGAAATGGCGCGATGGCATCGCGGCTTGGCTGGGCGCGTCGTCCATGGCGCAACGGCATGCGCCAAAGCTTCGGCCAAGTCAAAGGCGGAGACCATGCAACTGCCCCAGCGGGATTGCGTTTACTTCCTCTCCAGTCGCTGTCCTGCTTCGGGGCATCGCGCAAACAAGGTAGGCGGCTGGCTGGAAAATCTTAACCGCCTGGGGCATACAAGACCCGGAAAGCTTCCATGGAGGACAGTGGGGATGTTGCGGATTTTGCTGGCGGAAGACGATGCAGCCATGCGGACCTATCTGCAGCGCGCGCTGGAAAAGGCCGATTACGAGGTCGTATCGGTCGATCGCGGCACGGCGGCGCTGCCGCTGCTGCAGGACGAGCATTTCGATCTGCTGCTGACTGATATCGTGATGCCCGAAATGGACGGGATCGAACTGGCCCAGCATTGCGGCCGCATTTCGCCCAATACCAAGGTGATGTTCATCACCGGATTCGCGGCGGTGACGCTGAAGGCCGAGCAGGCCGCGCCGAGCGCGCGGGTGCTCTCCAAGCCCTTCCACCTCAAGGATCTGGTGCTCGAAGTCGATCGTGTCTTCTCGCGCGGTACCTTCGCGCAGAGCCTTTGACGCAATAATCGGACCGCGGCTTCATTTACCGCTTGCACGAGCGCCAAGCTCTTTGTAATGGACCGCCCTTGCCGCGGCGCACAGCACCGGCAGCAAGGCTAAAGCGTGGGCGTATAGCTCAGTGGTAGAGCACTGTGTTGACATCGCAGGGGTCGGAAGTTCAATCCTTCCTACGCCCACCAGCCTTCCCCTCTCCTGATATCCAGCGATCCGTAACGGCAGCCGCAATGCGGCAAATTTCCGGTGGATTCGGGCGGAATTCTCTGGTCTTAATCGCGCGATGAATCTCGCTCAGACCCTCGCTTCGTTCGTCCGCGCCGACAATGGCTGGACCGTTTCCGTCGCTCCATGCTGGATGCAGGGCCGCACCTGCTATGGCGGCCTGTCCTCCGCGCTGGCGCATCATGCCGCGCGATTGACCGTGTCCGATGCGCCACCGCTGCGCTCCGCCCAGGTGGCCTTTGTCGGCCCGCTGGCGGGTGAACTGATGATCTCGACCGACCTCTTGCGCCGTGGCCGCAACACCGCCTTTGTCGAAGTGAAGATCCGCAGCGCCGAGGGCCTGGGCTTCATCGGCACCTTCATCTTCATGAGCAAGCGCGAGAGCAGGATCGAGTTCGAGGGCGTGCACCGCCCCGACGTCGCGCCGCCCCCTGCGGAAGGCAAGACGCGAAGCGGCCCGCCCGAATTCTTCACGTCGCAGATGGAATATCCCGAAAAGCGGCTCGAGCTGGGCATGAACACGCCACGCCTCGCCAACTGGCACCGTTTTGCCGAGCGCGACGGGCTCGATCCGATGACCGAATTGCTCGCTATCGGCGATGGACTGCCGCCATCGGCCATGGGGCTGATGGACGTGGCAGGGCCGGTGAGCAGCATGAACTGGCAGGTTAACCTGCTCACCGACGCACCCGAGACCGAGAATGGCTGGTGGCTGCTCGAATCGGTCACACACCACGCGCATCATGGCGCGGCAAGCCAGTACATGACGGTATGGAACAGCAGGCTCGAACCGGTGATGACCGCAATGCAATCGGTCGCCCTGTTCGTCTGATCTGCCCTCGAATCAATAAGATAAAGGAGAGAGCCTCATGAAGACCCGCATTACCGAGCTGTTCGGCATCTAGCATCCGATCATCCAGGGCGGCATGCACTATGTCGGCTTTGCCGAACTGGCGGCCGCCGTGTCGAACGCGGGCGGGCTCGGCATCATCACCGGCCTCACGCAGAAGACGCCCGAGGATCTGGATGCCGAAATCAAGAAGTGCAAGGCGATGACCGACAAGCCGTTCGGCGTGAACCTGACCTTCCTCCCCGTGCTCACCGCACCCGATTATCCCGGTTATGTCCGCGTCATCATCGAAAACGGCGTCAAGGCGGTGGAGACTGCAGGCAACAATCCGCAATCGGTGCTGCCCTATCTCAAGGAAGCGGGCGTCAAGGTGATCCACAAGTGCACCAGCGTGCGCCACGCGCTCAAGGCCCAGGCGATCGGCTGCGATGCGGTCTCGGTCGACGGCTTCGAATGCGGCGGGCATCCGGGCGAGGACGACGTGCCCAACATGATCCTGCTGCCCCGCGCCGCCGACGAGCTCGACATTCCCTTCGTCGCTTCGGGTGGCCAGGCCGATGCACGTTCGCTGGTGGCCTCGCTCGCCATGGGTGCCGATGGAATCAACATGGGCACCCGCTTCATCGCAACCAAGGAAGCGCCGGTGCATGAGAATGTGAAACAGGCGATCGTGGCCGCATCCGAGCTCGATACACGGCTGGTGATGCGCCCGCTGCGAAATACCGAGCGCGTGCTGACCAACGAGGCGGTGGAAAAGCTGCTGGTGATCGAAAAGGAAAAGGGCAAGGACCTTCAGTTCACTGACATCATCGAGCAGGTCGCGGGCGTCTACCCGCGGATCATGATGGAAGGCGACATGGATGCCGGTGCCTGGAGCTGCGGCATGGTCGCTGGCCTGATCCATGACATTCCCACCTGCAAGGAGCTGATCGACCGGATCATGACCGAGGCGGAGCAGATCATTCGCGGGCGACTCGAAGGCTTTCTCGCCGCCTGAGCTTCATCGCCCTCCGCGCCGCCAAGCCGGGGGGCGCCTGCCGCACAGCGTCACTTGCAGGGAAATTTCTTCTTCATCAGGTCGTAGACCGCGACCCGGAACGGCTTTTTCTGCGCCGACGGAGGAAGGCTGCTGAGATATTGGCGCAGTTCCTCGCCGGTCATCTTGGGACGGTCGCTGGCCGGTGGGCAGCTATGCATCTTGCCGCCCGCCTTTTTCTGCCGGGTAATGTCGGCCACATACAGCTCGCGTACCCGGTCCGACTCTGCCCGCAAGGCGCGCACGTCGCTCGACAGCAAGGCAGCAGGTCCCATGCTTTCGGCCTTTTTCATTCCCGCCAGAAACTCGCCCACGGTCATTTCCGATGCCGCTCCGGTCGACAGCATCACCACCGCTGCAAGAATGCCCGCCTGAACGCCCCGCTTCATGCCCATGCTCCCTCCATGATCTCGCAGCCTGTCTATCATTGCCTGATGAACGGCAAATGACCTCATTTTTGCGCCGCAACGCAAGGATAACGCAAGGTCATGACCAGCGCAAAGGCGGTGGTGACGGGCATGTCGCGATTGGCTTCCGGGAAAGCCTGAAAGTCACCGATCAGATCGGGAATGGTAAGCTGTGCCTGGCCGGGCGGAGGGGGACAGCTGGGCACCGCTTCCCCCCGGCTGGCGCTTTCGGCCAGCGCGGCGCGATAGGCCTTGGCCGCATCCTGTATGGTCTGCCGTACCGCGTCCGCTTCGGGAGTCCCTACCCCGCCTGCTCCTTTCGCCATCAGGGCCTTTGCAGCAACAAGGAATTCACGCACGGTCTCGATCGGCATGGGGGTTGGTTGCGACAACGGCGCCGGTGCCTGAAGCGCCAGCGCCATCATCAAGATCATACCGATATGCACACTATCGGCCCTGTCTGGCCCGCAAGGGAGCGATCAGGCGCCCTGCGGCTTGGGATCGTGGAACGGCCCCTTGCGCTTGCCGGCACGCGGGATCACTGCGCCGATGCCGGGAGCGACATCGGGCTTGACCTTGCTGCCATCGGGCCGGTCGAGCTTGCCGCTGTCGAGCAGTTCCTTGATCTCGTCGCCGCTCAGCGTCTCGTATTCAAGCAGCGCCTGCGCCAGCGTGTGGAGCTGGTCGACATGATCGCTTAGCACCTGCTTGGCGCGATCATAGCCCTGATCGACGACCTTACGGATCTCCGCATCGATCTTCCGCGCGGTCTCGTCGGACATCATCAGACGCTGGCTCTGGCCATAACCGAGATAGCCTTCCGACTGTTCCTCGTACTGCAACGGGCCAAGCTCGTCCGACATGCCCCACTTGGTGACCATGTCGCGCGCCAGCTTGGTCGCGTACTGGATGTCACCGCTCGCGCCGGACGAAACCTTGTCATAGCCGAAAATCACTTCCTCGGCGACGCGGCCACCCATGGAGACGGCGAGGTTCGCGTACATCTTGTCACGGTGATAGCTGTACACGTCGCGCTCGGGCAGACGCATCACCATGCCCAGCGCGCGACCGCGCGGAATGATCGTCGCCTTGTGGATCGGGTCCGACGCGGGTTCGTGCACTGCAACGATGGCATGGCCGGCCTCGTGATAGGCGGTCATGCGCTTCTCGTCCTCGGTCATCACCATGGACTTGCGCTCGGCGCCCATCATGACCTTGTCCTTGGCCGCCTCGAACTCGCTCATCGCCACCAGACGCTTGCCCCGACGCGCGGCGAGCAGAGCGGCCTCGTTGACCAAATTGGCGAGGTCGGCGCCCGAGAAGCCGGGGGTACCACGGGCGATGACGCGCGCGTTGACATCGGGAGCCAGCGGCACCTTCTTCATGTGCACCTGCAGGATCTTCTCGCGGCCCTCGATATCGGGCACGGGCACAACGACCTGGCGGTCGAAACGGCCCGGACGCAGCAGCGCGGGGTCAAGCACATCGGGACGGTTGGTCGCCGCGATGATGATGATGCCCTCATTGGCCTCGAAACCGTCCATCTCGACCAGCAGCTGGTTCAGCGTCTGTTCGCGCTCGTCGTTCGAATTGCCGAGGCCCGATCCGCGATGGCGGCCGACGGCGTCGATTTCGTCGATGAACACGATGCACGGCGCGTTCTTCTTGGCCTGTTCGAACATGTCGCGCACGCGGCTCGCGCCGACGCCGACGAACATTTCAACAAAGTCAGAGCCCGAAATGGTGAAGAAGGGAACGCCCGCCTCACCCGCGATCGCGCGGGCGAGCAGCGTCTTGCCGGTACCGGGCGAGCCGACCAGCAGCGCACCCTTTGGAATCTGTCCGCCAAGCCGCGCGAACTTGCTCGGGTCGCGCAGGAACTCGACGATTTCCTGCAGCTCCTCGCGCGCTTCGTCGATACCGGCGACATCGGCAAAGGTGACCTTGCCAGCCTTTTCGGTGAGCAGCTTGGCCTTGGACTTGCCAAAGCCCATCGCGCCGCTCGCCCCGCCGCCCTTCTGCACCTGGCGCAGAACGAAGAACGCGATGGCGATGATCAGGATGAAGGGAAGCGACTGGAACAGGATCGCGACCAGCAGGCTGGGCTGTTCGATCGCCTTGCCGCTATAGTCGACGCCCTTTTCCTCGAGCAGCGGGATCAGCGTCGGGTCGTTTTCGACGCGAACCGCAGAGAAGGCCTCGTCATTGACATAGGTGCCGGTCACGCGATCGGACGAGATCACGACATTCTTGACCTGGCCATCGGCCACGCGGTCGCGGAAAGTGGAATAGCTGATCGAACTGCCGCGATCGGCCGAGCCGCGCGTATCGATGAGCGACACGACCACGAGCAGGCCGATAATGACCCCTGCCCAGATGAGCATGTTCTTCATCCAGCCGTTCTGGTTCGAACCGGGATCCTGATCGTCGTTCATCTCAAAGCCTTTGCAGCCATAAACCATGATCAAGATAGGCAGCTAATCCTGAATGACAATATAATCTGCCCGCGCTTTGGCCTGCGATCGACATTATTCTGGCGCAGAACCCTTGGTCGAAGCGCCGCGTGGCGGAGCGGGCCGCAAATGCCAGCCCCGGCCGTCCGCCGCGGGCCCGCACAGGACGTCGCCTATCATCCCCTGCCCTCCCCCTGCCAGCGTATCGAGAAGCCGGTCGAGCGCGGGTCCGCGCATGTCGATATCGAGCTGGACCCGGCGCAGCGCGATCTGCAACAGACGCCGCAGCAATGCCGGCGGATAGCCGGTCTCTGTCAGCCGGACCCCCTGGCGGTCGGCCACTAGAACGCCGTCTGCCTCGCGCGCTGCGATCCAGTCGAGCGCCTCGCCTGCCTGTGCGAGCGCATGTGCCGATCGCACAGCCATTCGCGGGTCGATGCCCTCGAAGTCTTGCAGCGCGCGCCGCATCCTCACCCGGTCGAAATCGGCATTCGCGTTGCTGGGATCTTCGACAAAGCCAATGGCGTTGAGCTCGCAATGCGCGACCAGCTCGGTCTTGCGAAAGCCGAGCAGCGGACGCACGATCCGGCCGTTGCGCGCGCGCACCCCGGCCAGGCCATCCACCCCGCTGCCGCGCGCAAGCCGCATCAGCATGGTTTCGAGCTGGTCGTCGGCATGGTGCGCAGTGACGATGAAGGCCGCGCCGATCGCATCGGCATGCGCAGCGAGCAATGCATAGCGCGCCGCGCGCGCCGCCGATTGCAGGCTTCCCGTTATCGGCTGGTCGGGGCGGAGCACCGCGTGCGTCATGCCAGTCGAGGCGCAAAACCGCGCCACCATCTCCGCCTCGTCGGCACTTTCGGGGCGCAGACCATGGTCCACGGTCGCCGCGCTGACCGGTCCGGGCCAGCCGCGCCGGACCAGATCGGTCAGCGCCATGCTGTCGGGCCCGCCAGAGACAGCGAGCAGCAGATGCGCCTTGCTGTCGCCCGTCAGCGCGGTGAGGGCCGCGCTGACGCGATTCAGGTCCGCGTCACTTGCATCCGGCATTGCGGCGCCCGGCAGCGAGCCGGTCCGACAGACGTCCTGCCGCCACTTCGGGATAGACTTCGGCCAGCTCGGTAAAGGCGACACAGGCCTTGGGCTTTTCGTTGAGCTTGATCAGCGATTCGCCCAGGAAATAGAGGCTTTCAGGCGCGCGATCACCCTTGGGTTCCTTTTCGTAATTCTCGGCGAACATCTTGGCCGCAGCGCTCGGCTTGCCATCGTCGAGATAGGCCCGACCGAGCAGGTTGCGGGTGTAGCTCGACCGCTTGTGCTTGGGATGCTTTTCCAGCGCGAAACGCAGCTGCGCCTGCGCCTCGGGGAAGAACTTCGCCTCCCAGAGGCGATAGCCGTACAGATAGGCGTCCTCGCCCGCATCGGCGCTTTGCGGCTTCTCGATCTTGGCGACGGCGGCGACGCGTTCGGCGCTCGGGGCCGCAGCGGCAGCGCTCGCCGCCGCAGGCGTTGCAGGACGCGGCGTTGCGGCACCTGCTCCCGCAGCGACGGGAGCAGCCGTCGGTGCGGGTGCTGCGGAGGCGGCCGCAGCGGCGGCCTTGGCCTGCTCCTCAAGCTGCAGGAGCCGCTTTTCGAGCTGGCCGATCTTGAAGCCGTTCTCCTCGGTCTGAGCGGTCAGCCGGGTGATCTGGGTTTCCAGCGTGTCCACGCGCTGGAGCAGGTCGGTCAGCGGCGCGCTCGCCGAAACACCGCTGGGGGTCGGCGTGGCAGTCGGCGCTGCGATTTCGGGCTCGAAGAATCGATCCGAGGCCCCCGGAAAGACCTTGCGCTGCACCGCGCGCATTTCCGATTCCAGCTTCTTGACGCGCGGTTCCAGCGGAGCGGCCTGCGCCGCTGCGGGACTGGCCGTGGCGACCAGCGCCGCCATCACCGTGCCAGCGAGCATCCGGGCAGAAAGGCCGATCCGGCGCGGAATTACGGGTGATAAGCGGGCGGTCGTCATGTCAGGCTCCAGATCGAACGGATGTCAGGCACAAAAGGTCTATAGGGCGATCGCCGCTTTCGTCAAAGCCGCGCGAGCACGAATTTGGATGGCATGACGTCACTGAACGCCAGTTGACCGGAGCGCAGATGCAGCTCAGCCCTCGGTACTGGCGCTGCGGCTTTCCTGGCTGGCCGTCGCTGCCGGGACAGCCGGGCGTGCCATCAGCGCGGCAGCCGTCACAGGCACGTCCTTGACCGCAACTTCGGAAGTACCGAGCGGTGCCACCGTGCGCCCGCCCACGGTGATCTCGAACGCATCGGGGCGACCGGTCCAGACCTGAGGGTTCACCGCGTCGGCCGGCACCGTATATTGCTCGCCAAGCGCCATCTGCTTCTGCATCAGCTGCTTGCCCTCGCCATCATAGAACTTGATCCAGATATTGTCCTCGGTGGCGGTGAACACGACCTCTGCCTTGGGATCGACTGCAGGCGCGGATGGCGCCGTGCCGCCAGCCTTGCGCTTGGGAGGTGCGGCATCGCTCGCGGAGGCCGCATCGGCGGCCTGGGCAAGTTCCTCGACATTGGCCGCGGGGAACAGATAACTGCGCCAGATACCGAACCCGGCCAGCAGGATGACCGCGCCGGTCACCGCCGCAAGCAGCGCCAGCTTGGCCGACGGGACCTTGCTCGGCTCGTCGAGATCGAACTGGGTGACCTCGCGGGTCGGGACGTGTGACGCGCCACCAAGCGCTTCACGTATCTGCTGGGCAATCTCTTCTTCGGGAAGTTCGACCGCGCGCGCATAGGCCTTGCCGAAGCCGATGGCATAGGTGCGGCCGGGCAGCGTCTCGAACTTGCCCGCCTCCATCGCTTCGAGATGGCGCATGGGGATGCGGGTGCGCGAGGCGATGTCGTTGAGTGTAAGGCTGCGCGCCACACGGGCAGAGGCCAGCCGCTCGCCGACATGCGCGGGCGGAAACAGATCCCCTGTGGTCGCGCCATCCTCGGATGACGCCCCACCTGCGTTAAAGGGCGTGTCAGACACGTTTGCGCTCCCGATCCGGGTCGACCCGGTTATCCTGTTGGCTCCATTTCGGGAGAAACATGAACCAATCCCGAAGTCAACGAAATTGGCGGAATCTTAACCCATTCGGGCTTGAAAACAGTTGTAACGATTGTGTCGCAAATGGCTGACCGTAAAGGATTGCCTCAGCCAAGTTCCATCCCCTGTGCGATGGCCCAATCCTGCAGCACCTCCCGCATGTTGGCAGGCGGATAGGCCAGCATTTCATCCATCTTGGCCGTGGCGGTCTGCAGGTCGAGCGAGCGCACCATCGCCTTGATCGGACCGACAGCAGCCGGGGTGATCGACAGCCGGCGAATGCCGACCGCGAGCAGCGCAAGCGCTTCAAGCTGCCGCCCGCCCATCTCACCACAGACGGTCAGGTCGATATTATAGGGCTCGACCGCTTTGACGACCCTGCGGATGAAGCGCAGGATGGCCGGCGAAATCCAGTCATAGCGCTGCGCCAGCTTGGGATGCGCACGGTCCGCCGCGAGCAGGAACTGCGTAAGATCGTTGGTGCCGATCGAGAGGAAATCGATCTTTGGCCCCAATATATCGAGCGTTTCGGCCAGCGCAGGCACTTCCAGCATCGCCCCGAAGCGGATGCGATCAGGCAGCAGCTTCTTGCGCCCCTTGAGAAAGGCGAGCTGATCGTCGAACACCTGGCGCGCCGCGTCGAACTCCCAGGGTTCGGCGATCATGGGGAACATGACATTGAGCGTCTTGCCCGCCGCCGCCTCGATCAACGCGCGTGCCTGGACCTTGAGCAATCCGTCGCGCTCCAGAGCCACACGCACCGCGCGCCAGCCCATGGCAGGATTTTCCTCGCCCGGCCCGTCTTCGCGCAGATAGGGCAGCGACTTGTCGCCGCCGATATCGACGGTGCGGAACACGACCGGCTTTTCGCCCGCCGCATCGAGCACGTCGCGGTAGAGCCGCAGCTGGCGCTCCCGCTGCGGCAGCGTCGCGGACACGAGGAACTGGAACTCTGTGCGGAACAGCCCCACGCCATCGGCCCCGGTGACCGCGAGATGCGCGATGTCGTCGCGCAGACCTGCGTTGATCAGCACGTCGATCCGCGTTCCGTCGGTGGTGCGCGGCTCGACATCGCGCAGCGCGGCATAGGCGGCCTGTTTCTCGCGGCTGCGCAGGAACTTAGCCTCGAACGCCTCGATCACCTGCGGCGCGGGACGGATCAGCACCGAATTCTCGTTGGTGTCGATCAGCAGATGGTCGTCCTGCCGCACCTGGTGCAGGATGTTGCGCATCCGGCCCATCACCGGAATGCCCATCGCCCGCGCGACGATGGTGACATGGGCGGTCAGCGATCCTTCCTCCAGGATCACGCCCTTCAGCCTGCGCCGATCATATTCGAGCAGTTCCGCCGGCCCCAGATTGCGCGCGATCAGGATCGTATCCTGGCGCAGCCCCATCTGCGCCGCCGTGCCGATCTGGCCCGAGACGATCCGCAGCAGCCGGTTCGACAGGTCCTCCAGATCGTGCATCCGGTCGGCGAGCAGCGGGTCGTCGATCTGCCGCATCCGCATCCGCGTGCGCTGCTGAACGCGCTCGATCGCGGCCTCGGCGGTCAGGCCGCTGTCGATAGCCTCGTTGATCCGGCGCGACCAGCCTTCGTCATAGGCGAACATCTTGTAGGTCTCGAGCACCTCGTCATGCTCGCCGCCTTTGCCGAACTCGGCCTGGCTCGCCATCTTGTCGATCTGCTCGCGCATCTTGATGAAGGCGGAATAGACGCGCTGGCGCTCGGCCTCGACATCCTCGGCGACGACATGCTCGATGGTGATGCGCGGCTGGTGGAAGACCGCCTTGCCGCTGGCAAGCCCCGCGACGAGCGGGAAACCCATTTCACGCTGCGAATGGGTGCGTTCGGCGCCACCATCGAGCGCTGCCTGCGCATCGACCAGCCCGGCATTGGCGATTAGCTCGGACAGGACCATCGCCACGGTCTGCATCGCCTCGATCTCGACCTCGAGATAGCGGCGCGGCTCGACATGCTGGATGCACAGCACGCCCACCGCGCGCTCCATCCGCACGATCGGCACGCCGGCAAAGCTGTGGAACTTTTCCTCGCCGGTTTCGGGACGATATTGGAAGTCCGGGTGCGCCGTCGCCTCGGCGAGGTTCAGCGTCTCGACATTCTTGGCAATCGTGCCGGTCAGGCCCTGGCCCAGCGCCAGCTTGGTGACGTGCACCGCTTCCTGATTGAGCCCGCGCGTCGCGAATAGCTCGAGCACGCCCTCGCGCAGCAGATAGATCGAGCACACCTCGCTGTTGAGCGAATCCCCGATGATGTCGACCACCTGATTGAGCTTGGCCTGCGCGTTGGTGCGCGCGGCCATGACATCGTGAAGCCGGGTGAGAATGTTGCGGGCGGCGAGCGTGGCGTTGATCTGGGCTTCGGACATGCAAGGGGGTCTAGCACGCAGCGAGACGGCACGCCATCCGGGCTTCCATCCGATTTGGGGGATGATTGGACGATAGACAGCCTTGTTGACGCAGTGTAGCAACACAGCAATACACAACAGTTCCGGGGGTCATCGTGCCTTTTCCATCGTCATTCGTTGCAGGCCTGACACGGGCCATGCCCATCTTCGCCGCGCTGGGCCTGGCAGCGGCGCCGCTTGCAGCGCAGGAATATCGCCCGAACTTCCGTCCCGACGCGCTGAAAGGGCCGCCAAAGGGCGCACCTAACGAGGTTCTCGTGCTCGGCACGCCGCATCTTGCCGGCCTGCCCGACCGCTACACAACCGCGGCACTCAACGCGTTGCTCACTCCCTTGCTGGATCGGCTCGCAGCGTGGCACCCCACGGCGATCGCGACCGAAAACCTGTCAGGCCTGCAATGCGACAGCCTGCGCCGCTATCCGCAGCGCTATGCCGAGACGGTGAAGACCTATTGCTTCGACCCGGCTGCAGCGGCCGCAGCGACCGGGCTGGATGTGCCAGCCGCCAATGCCGAGGCTGAGCGGCTGCTGGCGGACTGGCCGGCCGCGCCAACACCGGGCCAGCGGCGCCATCTTGCGGCGGTCTTTCTCGCGGCGGGAGAGCCGGGTTCGGCGATCGTCCAATGGCTGCGCCTGCCTCCCGAAGAACGCAGGGCGGGCGACGGTCTGACCGAGCCGCTGGTGCAATGGCTCGAGGGCCGGCTCATGCGAAAAGACGAAACCTGCCAGATCGCTGCTGCGCTGGCGGCAAGGCTAGGACTGGAGCGGCTGTGGAGCGTGGATGACCATTCAGCCGATACCCCAAGTCCCAGCGACCCGGCGGAAAACAAGGCCTTCGAACAGGCGATTACCACAGCCTGGGACAATCCTGCTTCCAAGGCTCGCCAGGACATGAGCGCCGCGCTCGAAGCCAGGTTGGATCAGCCCGACGGCCTGCTGAATCTCTACCGCACCTATAATGCTCCCGACGGCCCGATGCTGGTCTATCGGTCGGATTTCGGGGCAGCGCTGGCCGAACCCTCGCCGCAGGGCTTCGGCCGTCAGTATCTGGGCTATTGGGAAACGCGCAACCTGCGCATGGTGGCGAACATGCGCGATGTGCTGGGCCGCTATCCGGGAACCCGGATGCTCACCGTGGTGGGATTGTCCCACAAGGGCTATTACGAAGCCTATCTCGACCAGATGCACGATGTCCGACTGGTCGACCCGCTGAGCGTGCTGCGCTAGCGCGGCTGGCGGGAGCCCCCCTCGCCCGACGCGCGCTCTGCCCCCGGCCTATATCAGGCCTTGCAGGCGCGCCGGGCGGTTTTGCGGACGTCAGGCCCCCCGGCCGACATCCGCGGTGATCAGATCAGCCTGATCAATGCAGGCTGATTTCCTCCTTGATACGCAGTTTCTGCTTCTTGAGTTTGGCGATCAGCGCAGTGTCGGGTGCCGGCCTGCGCTCTTCGTCGTGGATCATCCGTTCGATACCAGCATGCTTGGCCTTGAGGGCTTCGGTATGGCTGTCGTTCAGCATGTATGTCTCCTTCGACTCGTTGCCTTCTCATCGTGGGGGCACAATCTAAACATAAAATTTCCGGCCTGTCTTTGCGGTTATGCACAGGCGCGCTTGCATTGCGGCGAAACATTCCATAACCGCGATAACCGGCAGGCCTCGCGCCTGCGCTATGGCGATTCCGCACCGTTTTCGGCGGCGGGCTGTGGTGGGGAAAGGGCGCGCGCGTGACAGAGGAAGAAGTCCGGCAGAAGCTGGCCTCATTGCGCATTGAACATCGCGATCTCGATCATGCCATCGTTGCGCTCAGCAACGGCGGCACTCCCGACATGCTGCAGCTTGCCCGGCTGAAGAAGCGCAAGCTGATGCTGCGCGACCAGATCGCCATTCTCGAAGACTATCTCATCCCCGACATCATCGCCTGAACCGGTTCGCGCGCGGCGAAGTGACTGTTCCGAGTTGACACACGGAGGTGTAACCGTGCGTTAACCAAGTCTTTGATCTGTGCAGGTCCTCGCAGATTTGGCAGACAAGCCAAATGGAAAGCATCCAATCCCCCTTCACGGCCAAGCTGGTCGAGTCGCTCTACGTCGAAGCGATGGTGCTCGCCGACGAGGCCCGCTCCTATTTCGAGCTCACCGTCGAGCAGCAGGGCGTCGCCGATCAGGACGAAATCCGCATCGACATGTCGTGCGAGTCGCTGCGCGTGACCACGCGGCTGATGCATTCGATCGCGTGGCTGCTCAACCAGAAGGCGTTTTTTGCGGGAGAGCTTTCCGAGCACCAGCTGCGCAGCCGCAGCCGCTCGCTGGGCAAATGCAGCAGCAGCGACCCGTTCGTCGTCGCCCGGCTGCCTGCCGAAGCACAGCGGCTGGTCTATGAGACCCAGCACCTTCTCGATCGCCTGGTGCGACTGGAACGATCGCTCGAAGCCGATCGGCTCGGGTTCGCGGAGATCCAGGCGATGCACCCGATGGTGCACCAGATGCAGGCACGGCTGGCGAGCGAACTCGCCTGACACACCCCAGCTCGCCCCCCGCATTTGACGGATTGCAATTCGCCCTCGCTTGTTTAATCGTACGATTAAACAGACACCGGACGCGATCTGGTGGAAAGGAGAGCGATGCCGGGATTTCCCACGCGAGCGGAAGAGATCAGCCGCGAGTGGCTGCAAGCCACGCTCGATGCAAGCGATGCGCTGCGCGGCGCGCAAATCACCTCGCTCGATATCGCGCCGATCGGCACCGGTCAGGTCGGCGATACCGTGCGGATCACTCTCGGCTATGATCGCCCTGCCCCGCACGCGCCGACATCCATTGCCGCGAAACTGCCCTCGCGCGATGCGACCAGCCGTGCAACGGCAGCGCATTTCCGGCTCTATCTGCGCGAAGTCAATTTCTACGCGCGCGTCGCCCCGCACATCCCGATGCGAGTTCCAAGGGTCTATGCCGCGCTGATCGACAAGGCGGGATGCGATTTCATCCTGCTGTTCGAGGATCTCGGCCCCGCCCGGGTGGGCAACCAGCTCCATTCGTGCACGCTGGCGGAGGCCGAGGCAGCGGTGCGCGAGGCGGCCTTGCTCCACGCGTCCACCGATGGCCTCCCGTTGCTCGACGAAGACTGGCTGTTGCCTGACCTTGCGGCGCGCGACTGGATCATCTCCGCCTATCCCGGGGCCCAGGCCATTTTTCGCGAGCGCTATGCCGGACAGATCGAGCCCGAATATCTCGATATCTGCGAACAGCTGGCCACGCATTGCGCCGCGTGGTTCCATTTCACCCCATCGACGCGCTGCATCACCCATGGCGACTACCGGCTCGACAACATGCTGTTCGACATCCGCGGGGGTGCCGAGCCGCTGGCGGTGGTCGATTGGCAGACATGCGTAACCGGCGGCGGGACCAGTGATCTCGGCTATTTCCTGGGGACGGGGATCGGCACCGAACTGCGGCGTGCGCACGAAATGGACCTGATCGACCTGTACTGCGCCGAGATGACCCGGCTGGGCGTGCCGCGCCACCGCGCCGACATCTGGAACGAGTATCGCATCGGCGCGCTGACCGGCCTGTCCACCGCCGTGTTCAGCGCCGCCTTTGTCGAGCGCACCGAACGCGGCGATGCCAATTTCCTGTCGATGGCCCGAGGCGCCTGCAGCCTCGCGCTCGACCATGGCAGCATTCAGGCGTTGCTCGACCATGCAGAGAAACAAGCGGAGACAAGCACATGCTGACCAAAGGTGATGACTTTCCGCTGCACCAGACGGCCGAGCCGATTGCCTATTCGGGAACCGACCGCAACTTCTACGACCGCTATTTCTTCAACGGCTACAACCCCGATGGCAGCGGCTTTTTCGCGCTGGCCTTCGGTGTCTACCCGCACCTTGACATAGCCGACGCCAGTTTTTCCTGCATTCGCAATGGCGTCCAGCACAATCTTCATGCATCGCGAGAACTTGGGATGGAGCGGATGGACCTGGAGGTCGGCCCGATCCGGATCGAGGTGATCGAACCGCTCCGTGTGCTGCGCGTGCATGTCGATGGCGAAGGCATCAGGGCGGAACTGACCTTTACCGGTCGCGCCTTCCCGATCGAGGAACCGCGCTTCACCTTTCGCAACGGCCCGCGCACCTTCATGGACTTTACGCGGATGACGCAGAATGGCCATTATGCCGGCTGGATCGAGGTCGATGGCGAGCGGATCGCGCTCGCACAGGGGTGCAGCGGTACCCGCGATCGAAGCTGGGGGGTGCGACCAGTAGGCGCCGCCGACATGCAGCCGCATTCGGCCAGCCGCCAGCCGTGCTTCTTCTGGCAATGGACCCCGGTCAATCTGGAGCGGCGCAGCCTGTTCTTCCATTTGAACGCGCATCGCAGTGGCACGCCATGGAACACTCGTGCCGCGATCGCCCCCGATGGCGCGGGACATGACGGCTTTGTCGAGACCCCTGCCGCGCGCATGACGACCCGTCATCATCCCGGCACCCGCTGGCCAGCGGGCGGCGAGCTCAGCATCGAAACCGATAGCGGGCCGCTGATGGTGACGTTCGAGCCGGTGCAGCGCTTCCAGATGCGCGGGCTTGGCTATACCTGCCCGCGCTGGGGCCATGGCCTCAACCATGGCACGCTGGCGGTCGAGCGCGAGGATTTCGATCTCGCCGCGCTCGATCCGCTCGCCCCCGACATGGGCAATCTGCACGTGCAAATCCTCTGCCGCGTCACCACCAGCGACGGCGAGAGCGGCATGGGAACGTTCGAGCAGCTGGTGCTCGGCCCCTATGATCCCTGGGGGCTGACCGGCTATGTCGACACGCCGGTCAGCGGTTGAACATCACTTGCGATAAACGCGCACGTTCTTGCTGCGGTGATGCACCACCGGAGCATGGTGCGCGGGTGCGCCTTCGGTCACCACGACGGTCTCATTGCAGTTGCAGCTACCTGGCGTGATCGTAATCGTGGTGACGATCGGCGGCGGATAATAGTAATGATAGCCCGGAGGCGGCGGCGGATAGCCACCCGGCTGGCCGGGTGCGACCGGCTGCTGCGCCAGCAGCCGCTTGCAACGCTCGCGATCCTCGGCCTTGTCGATCAGCATGCCTGCCAGCGCGCCCACGCCTGCACCGATCAGCGTACCGCCGGTACGATTGCCGCGGCCAGCAATGCGGTTGCCCGCCAGACCGCCGATGCCGGCACCGATCGCCGCACCGCCGAGTCCGTTGTCACGCCTGCAGATTTCCAAGAACGTCCGATCATCAAGCTGCGCATAGCCCGAGCCCGGCAGCGGCGGCGCGTAAGCAGGGCCGGCCACCGGCGGCGGCGGCGCATAGCGCGTGTCATACCCTTCCGCGCGTTCGGCCGCGAGAAGCCGCTTGCAGCGCTCGCGATCTTCCGCCTTGTCGATCACCATTCCGGCGACCGCGCCGACGCCCGCGCCGATCAGCGTGCCGCCCGTGCGATTGCCTCGACCGGCGATGCGGTTGCCTGCCAGGCCGCCCACGGCAGCCCCGGCCGCTGCCCCGCCCAGGCCATTGTCACGGCGGCATGCCTCCAGAAACGCGCGCTCGTCCACCGGAGCATAGGCAGGTGGCGGGGGCGGCGGCAGATCGGGATCGAAGTCGACTCCCGCATCATCATCGGCCTGGCGGCTCCAGTGCGTACCCTGAACGACGTCATCATTGCCCAGCAACAGGCTCTTGTCATAATTATAGGGGTCGTAATCGGGCGAATAGGTCTGCTGCACCACGGTGGTGGTAGCGCCCGGCCCCGCCTGCCAGTTGACGCCCTGCACGCTGTCATAGACCCGGCCGTTGCGATCGGTCAGCACCGCATCGTCGTAATAGCGCGACCAGCCGAAACCCTGGGCTGGACGCGGCAGCCGGTAGCCCTGCCAGTTGGCGATATAATAGGTCGGCGCGATCCAGACGCGCGGAAGGATGAAGCCACGGAACGGACGGACATAGGCGGGCGCGCCCACCGGAAAACGCACGCCATAGCCGGGACGGACCACCGGGGTACCGTTGAGCGCACTCGACAGGTGAAGATCGACCGGGCCGGCACCAGCCTTTTTCCAGGGCGATTCGGCGGCTTGGGCAGAACTCGCCATCGCACTTGCAGTCATCAGGCTGGCAGCAAGGACGGCGTGGCGCATCGAAGCAAAGGCGCGGCTCTTCATGGTTAACTCCCCTTGGGCAAACACCAGGCGGTCCGCAGCAGCAGCGCGATCCTGGTCGCGCGGCCGCCCGGATTTGTTAAGCCTTTGTTAGCATTTGCGCAGCGAGCGTACCATCGCGCGAATGTAAAACCGGCGCGCCGCCAGGCTGCTGTTTCAATATGGGGCAGACCGGGATGGCGGGGTTAAGCGCGGATCAGATGCGCCCTGCCAGACTGCGGGCCAGCCGCTCGATCCCGGCCTGATCATCAGCGTCAAACCGCCCAATTCGGGGGCTGTCGAGATCGATGACATGCGTGACCTTGCCCTCATGGATCACGGGCACGACCAGCTCGGACTGGCTCGCCGCGTCGCAGGCGATATGCCCGGGAAAGGCGTGCACATCCTCGACGAGCTGGGTCGCGCCGCTGGCCGCGGCGGTGCCGCACACCCCGCTGCCCAAAGCGATGCGGATGCACGCAGGCTTGCCGACGAACGGGCCCAGCACCAGCTCGCCTTCGACCATGCGATAGAACCCGGCCCAGTTGAGATCGGGCAGGAATTGCCAGATCAGCGCCGCGACATTGGCCATATTCGCCACCCCGTCGGGCTCGCCATCGACCAGTGCCATGGCGGCAGAATGCAGGTCGTCATAAAGCTGCGCCTTGGGAGCGTTGGGATCAATATCGAATGCGTACATGTTCTTAGGTCCAGTTTGTGAGATTCAATCGAAGGAAACCCTGCCCCGGTTCTTCTTGATGGTGGAGCGGTTCTTCTTGCCTGCCAACCGCTCGGTCTTGCCGACCCGGTTGAGGCGTGACTTGGCGCGAACGGCGGGGAGGTCATGCGCTTCGGCGAGCAAGGCGGCAAGCCGTTCGCGCGCCTCGCGGCGGTTCGCTTCCTGCGTCCTGTGGCTGCGCGCCTGGATGACGAGTTCGCCATCCTGGTTGATCCGGCTGCCCGCCAGCGCGCGCAACCGGCTGTACACCAGCGGCGGCAGGCCAAGCGCGAAGATGTTGACGTGCAACTGCACCGCCGTCGCCACCTTGTTGACATTCTGACCGCCAGGTCCGGAAGCGGTGATAAAGCGCTCCGAAACAATGGCATGATCCGGAATATTGATATCAGCCATCAGCATTCGCCGGTTCGGCAAAACCCAGCTTGCAAAAACGGTCCGGCATGGGAGCGTGCCCGACAATCGGCGGCTTGCCATCGCGCGGAACCGTCAGATGGGCCGCGTGGAGCATCAAGCCGGCGGGATCGGCGCGACCATAGACCGGATCTCCGACGAGAGCATGACCCAGCCCATGCAGTGCATGCACACGGATCTGATGGGTACGGCCTGTCTCGGGCCGGAATTCGACCAGGGTCTTTCCACCCACCACCGCCACTTGCCGCCAGTGCGTCACGGCGCGCTTGCCTTGGGGAGAAGGGACGATCCGCCATCCATCCATAGCGCTGCTTGTCTTGGTCAGGGCAAGCTCGATCGTTCCGTGCTCCTGCGTCAGTGCCCCTGCGATCACCCCCCAATAGAGTTTGCTCACCAGCCCGCTCTCGAACGCGGCACCAAAGCGCTTCAGCGCCTTGGCATGCCGCGCCAGCAACAGACAGCCCGAGGTGTCCTGGTCGAGCCGGTGCACAGGTTGCGGTTCGCGCTGAAACCCGAACCGCAGCGCGGGAAGGAAATCCTCAAGGCTGCGCCCGCCCTTTCTCGGGCGACTGACCGGCAGGCCGGCGGGCTTGTCGATCACCAGCGCTTCGCCATCGCTGAAGGGCAACGTAGCTTGGGCACAGAAATCGGGAAAGACTGGCGGCATGGGTTCAGTCCGCTTCGACCAGCGCCATGCTCTGCGCGAACAGTTCGATCGCGCGCAGCCGGTCTTGCTGGTGGTAGGCGTTGCACGAGATCATGACCTCATCTGCGCCAAAGGCCTGGGCCAGCGCCAGCACCTTGCTCCGCACCGCATCGGGCGTACCGAATGCGGCGATCCGCGCCTGCGCACCGATGATCATCGCCTCGCGCTCGGTAAAGCCCATGTCGCGGCTTTCCTCGGGCGATACTGCCGGCTGCGTCCCGCCGCCGAGAAGGCGCGCGATATTGAGAAAATAGTTCTTGCGCAGCAACTCGGCGCGCTCGGCATCGTCGCAGGCAAAGGCGGTGGTCGCGAGCATCACATAGGGCTCTGCCAACTGCGCGCTGGGCCGGAAATTGCGCCGATACAGATCGGTAAGCTCAGGACTGGCCTGCGGGTTGATGAACAGCGCGAGCGCATAGGGCAGGCCCAGGGCACCCGCCAGCATCGCGCTGTCCGGGCTGGTGCCGAGAATCCAGACCGGGACATCGCCCGCCGGCTCGGGGCTCAACCTTGGCTCGGTCGGGCTCCCGTACATATAGCTAACTAGATCAGCGACTTGGCTCGGAAACTCGCGAAAGGATGGAGGGTGCGGGGCGGACAGGGCTGCGGCAACGCGCATCTCGCCGCCCGGCGCGCGGCCGACGCCCAGATCGATCCGGCCCGGATAGAGATTGCTCAGCACCGCAAACTGTTCGGCGACCTTATAGGCACTGTAATGCGGCAGCATGACGCCGCCCGATCCCAAGCGGATGCGCCGGGTATGCGCGCCCATCGCCGCGATCAGGATCTCGGGCGCGCTGCCGCACAGGAAGCGGCTGGCATGATGTTCGGACACCCACAGGCGGTGATAGCCCAGCCGGTCGGCCAGCCGCGCCGCCTCGAGCGTCGCCTCCAGGGCATCGCTGGCAGGGACGTTGGCAAAGCGCACCGACTGATCGAGAAGCGAGAAAAGCGTCATGCCCTCAAGAATAGGGCTTTCCGGGCGGGTCACAAGCCCGGCTGTCACCCGCCCCTGCGAAAACGATCAATCCTCGCGCACGTCCTGGGGTCGAACCCCGCCGCTATCGGACACTCCGCCGGGACCCCGCGGGCGAGAGCGTTCGATGATCTGGGGCGGGCGTTCCTGACGCTGCGGCCGCTCTGCCCGGGGCGGACGTTCGGCGCGAGCTGGCGGAGTGAAGCGCGGCTGAGCGCCCGGTTGCGGCTGGCGCATCTCGGGCCGCGCGCGACCTTCGCCCCTGCCCTGCCAATTGCCCCTGCCCTGGCGGTCACCACGCCCCCGCCAGTCGCGCCCCGCGCCCTGGGGCTGCCCCAGCTGATCCTGCTGGCGCTGCTGCCAGCGCTCCAGGCGCCGCTGGCGGTCTTCGGGGGTCAGCCCGCCCATCCGTTCGCGCTCGCCGCGCCGCGTGCGGGGGAATTCGGGATTGTCGGCCTGCTGTTCGCGCCGCCAGTCGCGGCGGTCGTCAAGCGTCTCGCGGCGGTCGCGCCGCCAATCGCGCCGGTCATCCCACCGGTCACCGCGCCGATCATCGCGGAACTCGCGCCGATCGGCCCGGCGCTGCTGGTAATATTGCCAGCGCTGCTGCCCCCAGTAGCGGCGATGCCTGTCCTGCATCGCGAAACGGCGGCCGCCTGGGCGATCGTAGATCCAGGTGCCATAGCCGGGATAATAGAAATTGTCCCAATATCCCCCGCCAAAGCCGATCTGGCCGAAGCCATAGCCATAGTCGCAGCCATACCAGCTGTCCCAAGCGGAGAAGCCATCGCAATAGGGATTGAAGCCGCCAGCATAGCCGCTGCCGACGCCCACCGAGACGCCGCCATAGCCATCATAGCCGTCCAGCCCATAGACACAGCCCGAAAGCGAGGCCGCTCCGAGCGCCAGCGCAATCATCCGCGCCGCGCGGGCACGGGTTTTCTGCAAGTAGGAAACAGGGTTCAACGCATCGTCCCCTAAGCCGCAAGCCAGGCGCGGCGGGCCGCCGGAGCGGGGCTCCGATTTTCCGTTCATACAAACCGCGAGTTGAATTAACGATGAATGGCATTTCGGATGCGACGGATCGCTTGCTAACATAGGTGTCAGTTGGTATTTAATGGATCGATTAAACCAGAGCAGAGGATTCCCCCATGGCCACCGTGATCGCTCCGCCGTGCGAGATGTTTCCCGACCACACGATCCAGCGTGACAGCGGCAATCCGCACTGGACGCGGATGCCGGGCCCCGGATCGCTCGATCATATTCCGGGCGAGGATGGCCTGCCGATCGTCGGTGTCACCTTCAAGATGCTCGCCGACCCCGAGAAGTTCGGCAACGAAATGCGCGAGAAATATGGTCCGGTCTATCGCACCAATGCGTTTGGCCGCCGCCAGGTCGCAATGTTCGGCGCCGATGCCAATGAGCTGGTGCTGTTCGATCGCGATAAGCTGTTCTCGTCCGAACAGGGCTGGGGACCGGTGCTGAACCTGCTGTTCCCGCGTGGACTGATGCTGATGGATTTCGACCATCACCGCGCCGATCGCCGCGCATTGTCGATCGCGTTCAAACCAGGCCCGATGCGGCATTATTCGGAAAAGCTGAACGAGGGCATTGCCACGCGCGTCGCCGAATGGTCGAACCGCGACATCCTGTTCTATACGGAAATCAAGAAGTTGACGCTCGATCTTGCGGCCACTTCTTTCCTCGGAATTCCCTGGGGGCCTGAGGCGGACCGGATCAACAAGGCCTTTGTCGACATGGTCCAGGCCTCGATCGGCGTCGTGCGCCGTCCGCTGCCCTTCACCAAGATGGGCCGCGGCGTGGCCGGCCGGAAGTTCCTGGTCGATTATTTCACCCCTGAAGTGCAGAAGCGGCGCGAGCAGCAGGGACCGGACATGTTCAGCCAGTTCTGCCGCGCCACCCGCGACGATGGCAGCCTGCTCACCACCGACGAGGTGGTCGATCACATGAACTTCCTGATGATGGCGGCGCATGACACGATAACCTCGTCGGCGAGCTCGCTGATCTGGCTGCTCGCGCGCCACCCCGAATGGCAGGACCGCATCCGTGCCGAGCTGCTCGAACATGCGCCTGCGGGTACGCCGATGCCTTATGATTCGCTGCCCAATCTCGAGCTTACCGAAATGGCATTCAAGGAAGCGCTGCGAATGATCCCGCCGGTGCCCTCCACCCCGCGCCGCGCGCTGCGCGATTTCGAGTTCGGCGGCTATCGCATCCCTGCCGGAACCCCGGTCAGCATCAGCGCCGCCTTCACGCACAAGCAGGAAGAGCACTGGCCCGAGCCGCACCGGTTCGATCCGATGCGCTTCACGGCAGAAGCGACGCGCAACCGGCACAAATATGCCTGGGTGCCGTTCGGCGGCGGCGCGCACATGTGCCTGGGGCTGCACTTTGCCTATATGCAGATCAAGGTGCTGCTGCACCACGTGCTCAGCCAGCACCGCATCGTCACCGAGCCCGGCTATGCTCCCGAATGGCAGGCCTGGCCGATCCCGCAGCCGCGCGATGGCCTTAAGGTCCGTTTCGAGCGGATCTGACGGCCCCAGCAGACAAAGTTGCTCGTCACCCCCGCGAAGGCGGGGGTCCCGCTTGCTGCACGGCTGCTTTGCCAAAGCGGGATTACCGCGTTCGCGGGAATGACGATAGAGAACGGGGGTTGCGCGGGGCAGCGCCTGCGCTAAACGCGCACGCAATCGCAACAGGAGACGCCCGAAATGCCGCAGCTTGTCCTTATCCGTCACGGCCAGTCGCAATGGAATCTGGAAAACCGCTTCACCGGCTGGTGGGATGTCGACGTGACCGAAAAGGGCGCGGAGGAAGCGCGCGCCGCCGGGCGGCTGATGCGCGACAAGGGCCTCGATTTCGACATCGCCTTCACGTCGCTGCAGACCCGCGCGATCAAGACGCTCAACCTGGCGCTGGAACAGATGCAGCGGCTGTGGCTGCCGGTCGAGAAGGACTGGCGCCTCAACGAGCGCCATTATGGCGGCCTGACCGGGCTCGACAAGGCCGAGACGGCGGCCAAGCATGGCGACGAGCAGGTGCATATCTGGCGCCGCAGCTTCGACATTCCGCCGCCGCCGCTCGACGCCGGATCGGAATTCGACCTGTCGAAGGACCGCCGCTATGCCGGGATCGCCATCCCCAATACCGAGAGCCTGAAGGACACGATCGCGCGCGTGCTGCCCTATTGGGAAAGCCGCATCGCGCCCGAACTCATGGCGGGCAAGCGCGTGATCATCTCGGCGCACGGCAATTCGCTGCGCGCGCTGGTCAAGCACCTGTCGGGCATTGCCGATGATGCGATCACGGGTCTTGAAATCCCGACCGGCCAGCCGATCGTCTATCAGCTCGACGACAATCTGGCCGAGGTCGAGCGCTATTATCTGAGCGAGCGCTGAAGGCTGCTATCAGGCGAAATGGGCGTCATAATGGTCGATCTCGGCCAGCAGATGCGCTTTCGCCGCCTCGTCGAGGAATGACCCGCTGAAGCTGTTCGCCGCGAGCGTGCGCAGCTCGGCGCGGTTGAGATCGAGCGCTGAGGCGATCGCGCGGTAATTGGCGTTCACATAGCCGCCGAAATAGGCGGGATCGTCCGAATTGACCGTCGCGCGGATGCCGCAATCGAGCATGCGCTTGACCGGGCTCTGGCCGATCTCGCCGATCACGCACAGTTTGAGGTTCGACAGCGGGCAGACGGTGAGCGTGATGCCCTCGCCCGCGATCCGCGAGACCAGGCCTGCGTCCTCGAGCGCGCGGTTGCCATGGTCGATCCGGTCGACGCCCAGGATGTCGAGCGCCTCGTGGACATATTCGGGCGGTCCCTCCTCGCCAGCATGCGCAACCAGCTTGAGCCCCAGCGACCGGGCGCGCGCGAAAACGTTGCGGAACTTCGAAGGCGGATGCCCGACCTCGGAGGAATCGAGCCCGACGCCGGCGATCTTGTCGAGATAGGGAATAGCCTCGTCGAGCGTCGCCTCGGCGCTGGCCTCGTCGAGATGGCGCAGGAAGCATAGGATGAGGCGCGAGCTAATCCCCCATTGCTTCTCGCCATCGGCCAGAGCGTCAGAAATGCCGGTGATAACGTCAGCGAACGGCACGCCGCGCTCAGTATGGCCCTGCGGGTCGAAGAAGATCTCGACATGGCGGACATGGTCGGCATGCGCGCGCTCGAGATAGGCCCAGGTCAGGTCGTAGAAATCCTGCTGCTTGAGCAGCACCGCCATGCCCTGATAATAAATATCAAGAAAATCCTGCAAGTTACTGAAATTATAAGCCTGCTGGATCTCCTCGACGCTGCCGAACGGGATGGCGACGCCATTGCGCTGCGCCAGATCGAACAGCATCTCGGGCTCGAGCGAGCCTTCGATATGCAGGTGGAGTTCGGCCTTGGGGAGGCCAGCGATATAGGCGTCGCGCTGATCGGGTGTCATGGGATGAGATTATGCCAAGGGCGGCCGGAGGACGCAATTCCCGTCACCGCTTTTCGTCACCCCCGCGCACGCGGGGGTCCCGCTTTTCTCACCAGCAAGGAAGCGGGATTCCCGCGTTCGCGGGAATGACGATTGGATGTGTGCCGTTCTATTCGCCCAGGATGATCCCCGCCCCCGGCTTGTGCGCACGGATCTCGTCCACGCTCAGCCCCACGATCTCATGCGGAAAAACCAGCCATTGCTCGGTCTCGTGCACGTAATAATCGGGGGTCATGTCGGTCTGGTTGCGCGAGGGCTTGTAATAGACGGTCGCGATCCGCCAGTCGTGCGGCATGTTGTAGCGGCACTTGGCGGCGAGCTCGTGGATGAAGGCCTGGATCGACTTGCCGCTGTCGAACACGTCATCGACCACCAGCAGCCGGTCCTCGGGGCTCAGCGTGTCGACCAGATAGCCCAGCGCGTAAACGCGCACGTCCTTGCTCTGCTGGTCGATGCCGTAATAGCTTGCGGTTCGGATCGCGATATGGTCGGCATCGACGCCATGATATTCGAGCAGTTCCTGCACCGCTATGCCCACCGGGGCTCCACCGCGCCAGATACCAACGATATGCGTGGGCTGATAACCGCTCTCGATGACCTGCATCGCCAGCCGATAGCTGTCCTCGAGCAGGGAATTGGCGCTGATATAGTGTTTCTGGGTGGTCATGAATGCGGGCCCCGGTCGCGAGATGCGTCCCGCCTACATGCCAGTCGATCGGCGCGGGTCAAGCCCTGCCGGCGCGGGTGATGACCACCGCGGAAATGGCCAGCAGCAGAATGGCTCCGGCCTCGAACAGGATCTTGTCGGGCGACATGTCCTTGCCCTGGAGAACGATCAGCCGCGCGAGCGCGGTGATGGCGATGAAGATCGGATAGACGAAGGGCGATCCGCGCCCGGTATAGAAGACCGCGATCATGCCGATCACCTCGGTATAGAGGAACATGAGCAAGATATCGGCGAGCGAAATGGTGCGCGCCGCGATGATGCCACCGACCTCGATCCCTGCCGCCGCCATGGTCATCAGCGCGATCAGCACTAACAGCAGATGCTCGATCAGGTGGAAGCCGCGCACCGCCATCGTATCGTCGCCGAGGCGCGGGCTGGGAGCGTCAGGGCCAGAAGGGTCGGCCGGTTCCGTCATGCCGAAGCGTAACATGTCCGCTTCGCTGCGTCAGGCGTTAATCCACCAGCGGACGGCATAGGCAACCGTCCCGACCACCCCCACCGAGATCAGCCATAGCGCCGCCATCCAACCAAGCTTCTGGCTGAGCGGGCGGGCATCGCCGCGATCGGGATCGTCGCTGTCGCCGAGCATCAATGATAGCCCTCGTCCCCCACCTTGCCGCGGAACACCCAATAGGCCCAGGCGGTGTAACCGATGATCAGCGGCACGATGAACAGCGTGCCCACCAGCATGAACGCCTGGCTGCTGGGATGCGTCGCCGCATCCCAGATCGTCACCTCGTCGGGCACGACATAGGGGAACATGCTGATGCCCAGCCCGATCATGCCGAGCAGGAACAGCCCCAAAGTCAGCAGGAACGGCGCGTAGTCGTGCCGCAGCCGCAGCGACCGGAACAGCAGGAAAGCGATGACCGCGACGAGCAGCGGCACCTGCGCCGAGAACAGCACGCTGGGGAAGGTGAACCAGCGCGCGAAATACTCGGCTTCGAGAAACGGCGTGTAGAGGCTGACCGCGCCGAGTGCGACGAGCGTCGCGGGAAACAGCTTCCAGCTCATCCGAAAGGCATGGTCCTGGACTGCACCTTCGGTCTTCATGATCAGCCAGGTCGATCCCAGCAGGCCATAACCAATCACCGTGCCGATGCCGGTCAGCACCGAATAGGCGCTCAACCAGTCAAGCCAGCCGCCGGCATAGGCGCGCCCCTCGACCTCGACACCCTGGAGCAGCGCGCCCAGTGTCACCCCTTGCGCAAAGGCGGCGACGAACGAACCCGCAGTGAAGGCGAAATCCCAGAACGGCTGGTGATTGGGGTCGCGCCAGCGGCCCTCGAAAGCCACACCGCGCAGCACCAGGCCGAGCAGCATCGCGATGATCGGCGGATAGATCGCAGGCAGGATGATCGCATAGGCGAGCGGGAACGCGGCGAGCAGCCCTCCCCCGCCCAGCACCAGCCAGGTCTCGTTGCCGTCCCAGACGGGGGCGACCGAATTCATCGCCTTGTCGCGCTCTGCCCCGCGCCCCAGCGCCGGGAAGATGATGCCGATGCCGAGGTCGAAACCGTCCATCACCACATAGGCGAATACGGCAAAGGCGATGATGAACGCCCAGATGATGGTGAGGTCGATATTCATGCGCCCTCCTCCATCATCGTGCCGCTGCGCCCGCGCTGCGTGCTGTCGGCGGACGCGGGCGTGATCCCGGCGCTGCGCAGCGGGCCCGATGCGGCGGCTTCCTCGTGCCCGGTGGCGGGCTTGCCCATCAGCTTCAGGATATAAGCGGTGCCCGCCCCGAACATGATGAAATAGGTGACAATGAACGCCACCAGGGAAGCCCCGACCGCAGGCGCGGCAAGCGGCGAGACGCTGTCTGCGGTGGTGAGCAGGCCATAGACGGTATAAGGCTGGCGGCCTACCTCGGTGGTGATCCAGCCGGCGATGACCGCAACAAAGCCCGACGGCCCCATGACGATCGCGGCGCGGTGCAACCACGGCCAGTCATAAAGCCTTCCGCGCACCCGCGCGAGCAGGCTGAACACACCGATACCCAGCATCGCAAAGCCGATGCCGACCATGATGCGGAACGACCAGAAGATCATGCCCACCGGCGGCTGCTTGTCCTCCGGAACGCTGTCCAGCCCTGCGAGCGGCGCATTCAGGTCATGCTTGAGGATCAGCGACGAGGCCTTGGGAATTTCGATAGCATAATCAACGCGCTGTTCCGCACTGTTGGGAATACCGAACAGGATCAGCGGCGCGCCATCGGGATGGCTCTGATAGTGGCCTTCCATCGCCATCACCTTGGCCGGCTGATGCTCGAGCGTGTTGAGCCCGTGCATATCGCCCGCGAAGATCTGCAAGGGGGCGACCAAAGCGGCCATCCACATCGCCATCGAGAACATCCGCCGCGCGCGATGATCGGCCTTGTTCTTGAGCAGGTGATAGGCCCCGACCGCGCCGACGACGAACGCGGTGGTCAGGTACGCCGCCATCACCGTATGGACGAGCCGATAGGGGAAGCTGGGGTTGAAGATGATCGCCAGCCAGCTGTCACCCGGCACGAACTGGCCATTGGCCGCGATTTCGTAGCCCGTCGGAGTCTGCATCCAGCTGTTGACGCTCAATATCCAGAAGGCGGAGATGAAGGTGCCAACCGCGACCATCAGCGTCGCGGTAAAATGCAGCTTGCGGCCCACCTTGTCCATGCCGAACAGCATGACGCCAAGGAACCCGGCCTCGAGGAAGAAGGCGGTGAGCACCTCATAGGCCATCAGCGGCCCGATGACCGGGCCGGTCTTGTCCGAGAATACCGACCAGTTGGTGCCAAACTGGTAGGACATGACGATGCCCGAGACGACGCCCATGGCAAAGGCGATCGCAAAGATCTTGCGCCAGTATTTGAACAGGTCGAGATAGGTGCTGTCGTTCGTCTTCAGCCACAGCCCCTCGAGCACCGCGAGATAGCTGGCCAGCCCGATCGAGAAGGCCGGAAAGATGAAGTGAAAGCTCACCGTGAAGGCGAACTGGATCCGCGCCAGCAACAGCGCGTCAAAACCGTCGAACATCGGCGCGATCTCCCGTCTCGCTCCGCCGCCGAACCTGTGGCGGGGCTAGCCGACCAAAGACTGGCCGGTCCCTGTCACATGCCTATGACAGGGGGCAGGATGCCACAATGCGACAGATTGTCCAAGCGCGCGCCGGCGCGCCGGCTCAGGCTTTCAGATATTTGCTGAAATGCGCGAGCGTCCGCTCCCAGGCAAGCTTCGCCGCCGCCTCGTCGTAACGCGGGGTAGTGTCGTTGTGGAAGCCATGGCTGGTGCCGGGATAGAAATGCGCCTCATAGGTCTTGCCGTTGGCCTTGAGCGCCGCCTCGCATTCGGGCCATGTCGCATTCACCCGCTCGTCATTCTCGGCAAAGTGGATCAGCAGCGGTGCCTTGATCGCCGGCACCTCCTCGGGCTTGGCCTGGCGTCCGTAGAACGGCGCGGCGGCGGCAAGATCGGGATAGGCCACGGCCAGCGCATGGCAGACGCCGCCGCCATAGCAGAAGCCGGTGACGCCGACCTTGCCGGTGCTCTGCTTGTGATCGCGCAGGAACTCGAACCCGGCGAAGAAATCCTCCATCATCTTGGCGGGATCGAGCGAGGCCTGCATCGTGCGGCCCTGGTCGTCGGTGCCGGGATAGCCGCCGAGTGACGTCAAGCCGTCGGGACCAAGCGCCAGATAGCCCGCCTTGGCAAGGCGGCGCACGACATCCTCGATATAGGGGTTGAGACCACGATTTTCGTGCACCACGAGCACCGCAGGCAGCTTACCCTTGGCCTTCGCAGGCCAGGCCATCAGCCCCTTGACCGTGCCATGGCCTTCGGGGCTCTTGTACTCCACACGCTCGGTGCGGATCGCCGGATCGTCGGGCGATACCTGCTGCGCCAGTGCATAATCGGGGCTGAGCTGGCTCAGGATCATCGCACCCGTCACGCCCGCTGCCGCATAGCGCCCGGCCTGGCGAATGAATTCGCGCTTGCTCAGCTTGCCGTGCACATAGCCGTCGAAAATCTCGAGGATATGCGGGTCGAAATCGCTGGCGCGCATCCGGCGGGGGGTGATGGTCTCGGTCATCGATGATCCTCTCTTGATCAGGCGGTCGGCAGGTCGCCAAAAGCTGCAAGCGCGGCCCGGGCGATTTGTTCCCCCCATTCCTGCACGAAATGGCCGCCATCGGGAATGATCATCGGTTCCGGGCAGCCGCGAATGATCGCGCGCAGCCGCGCCATCGGCTCCACTCCCAGCACCGGGTCCGCGGCGCCGACCGCCATGAAGCTCTCGCCCGACCATCGCTCGGACCAGAAGCGCGCCGCCGCTTTGCCATGTTCGACCCCGGGCATATCGGGCGACACGGGTACCAGCGCGGGAAAGACCTGCGCCCCGGCCTTGTATTCCGGCCCCGGATAGGGCGCGTCATAGGCAGCGATTTCCTGCTCGGTCAGATGCGGCGTGCCGCGCGCGATGATCCGCCCCACTGGAAGATCAGGCGTGGACAGCGCATAATTCTTCCAGGCATCGAAACCCGGACCGGGGCTTGTCCCCTGGCCGATCCCCGTGTTCATCACGATCAGCCGCGAAAGGCGCGCGGCAAAACCGGCGTCCGCCGGCAGCGTCAACCCCAGCAGCCCGCCCCAATCCTGCACCACCAGCGTGATGTTCCGCAGGTCCAGCCGTTCGACCAGCCGCAGCAGATGGTTGCGATGAAAGTCGAAACTGTAATCCTGCTGCCTCACCGGCTTGTCCGACCGTCCGAAGCCGAACAGATCGGGCGCGACCACCCTCGCCCCGCTTTCGAGAAACACCGGAATCATCCGGCGGTAGAGGAACGACCAGCTCGGTTCGCCATGCAGGCAGAGGAAAACGCGGTTGGCATCGGCAGGCCCGGCGTCGATCCAGGCGGCGCGCAGCCCCTCATAGCCGGGCAGATCATCGGCATAATGCACGGGATAGTCGAAGTCCGGCACGGCGGCGAACGCCTCGTCCGGGGTACGCAATGCCTCGATGGTCATGATCGCCTCTCCTTCTGCCTGGCTTTACGCTTTGTTTCGTTCCCTGACATCGCCGCGTTACGGAGGTACGCCGACCCCGCTAGACCAAGGGGAATCCCGCCCAGACCGATCGGTCCATCCACGAAAAATCCCGGAAAACCGGGCTATCCTCGATCGACCATGGTGCAGAGCATATCCGTGACCAGTGTGACCGGCGCCGCATCGTGGCGGCTGCGGGCGAGCACCAAGGCCCCTTCCTGCGCAGCGATGATCGTCGCGGCCATGTCGCGCGCCCGCGCCACCGCGACGCCTTCGGCCATCAACCAGCGCGCCAGCCGCATCTCGATCCGCTGGTAGGCGATGCGCACCGCCTCGCTGAGCGGGCCATTGGCCCCGCCCTGTTCCTGACCGATCACCGCGAGCAGCGAGCCATCGAGCCAGTCGGTCCGCTGCAGCCAGGCTGCCGTTACCTCGGCCAGCCGACGCAAAAAACCAATCATATCAAGGCCGCTGCCCGACAGCCGGTCGATCGCGGCAAGCGAGGATTCCGCGATCCGGGTGACGCAAGCCTCGGCCAATTCGGGCTTTCCGCCCGGGAAATGATGGTAGAGCGACCCCTTGGGCGTTTCCGACAGCGCCAGGATCTCCGCGAGACCGATCGCATGATAGCCGCGCTGCTGGAAAAGACGGGTCGCGACGCTGATCAGCCGCTGACGGGTGGGATGCATGTCGGATGCCCCGTCGGCAGGGCCGGAAAGGGCGGCGGGATCGAGCAGAAAGGCCAGCATAGACCGACCAGTCTAGCGGCGACCCGTCCGCTGTCAAGCGGAGGCCGTTTTGGCGCTCATTTAGCAGTCGAAAGGCCCGGTTCGAACGCCCAAAACCTCCCGAAACGCGTGCATATTCCGTTAACCTTTGCTCCTGCCGCGTTAACCTTTCGATAATCTGTTGGCGACCTGTGGTTACGAACCGGTAAGCCCAGGTTAAAATCAGAATAATGGGGCGACCGGTCCATGACCGCTGGGATGGGCAATCAGGGACACTTCCAATGACTGATCTAGAACAAATCTCAGGGATTGGATGCAAGACTCTGCTTTTGCATACCTATTTTTCAGCCTGCCGAAGATTTAACAAAAGATAAACCCGGCCATTCCATCTGTTAACCCAAGTTTCCAGATCCTTGACGCGTTTGGCTGGACCGAGCGTTCCGGCGACAGCGGGTCGCAAACCGGATTTTCTGGTCCGCCTGGTCCATTAACCTTTTGTCCATCGACCGGACGGTCCATTTGCCCGCTTTCCGGGTCCAAAATGGGCTCTGCTGACACCCGACACCTCCTTCACGAGACCGGAATCGGTCGTTGGGACCGTGCATTTCGGCAGGTCGGGCTGGACCGTCCGGTTTGCCGCCCGACCGGACGGTCTCCGGAGAGCGTCGCAATTGGACCGGCTGGTCCACCGGCCGTTTCTCTCGGTCGCCACCGCCAATCGGCCCGACGTCGCAGCCAGCCGCCCCCACCCGTTCGGCCATTGCAGCGGGCTGTCAGCATGATACACCCGAGAGCAGGACCCGGGGCACCGACAGGGTCCATCACCAGGGGGGCACAGCATGACGCAATCCGATCGCCACATAACGCTCGATGCCATTCGCGGTTTTGCGGTGATGGGCATCCTGCTGCTCAACGTCGTCGGCTTCTCGATGCCCGACGCGGCCTATGTGAACCCGGCAGCCTGGGGTGGCACCGATCCGCTCAATGCGGGGGTCTGGGCGGTCAATTTCGTGCTATTCGACGGCAAGATGCGCGGACTGTTCAGCGTCCTGTTCGGCGCGAGCATGCTGCTGGTGATGCAGCGCGCCGAGGCTGCAGGGCAGAACCCGCGCAGCGTCCACCTCAACCGCATGGCCTGGCTGTTCGTGATCGGCACCGCGCATTTCATCCTGCTCTGGTGGGGCGACATCCTGGTGCCCTATGCGATTTGCGGCACGCTCGCGCTGTTCTTCGTCAACAAGGACGTGAAACAGCTGCTGCGCTGGGCCATCATCCTCTACGTGCTCTATTTTCTGCTGAGCCTGGTGATGGCTGGCGGCGGCTGGGCGCAGGCGATGCGGGCAGCCGCGCCGGGCGCGGATGCCGAACTGGTCAAGGCCTCGCAAGAGATGCTGGCAAGCTTCGGCAAGCCCGGCACCGAGCAGATCGCCGAGAGCCTCGACATCTATCGCAGCGGCTGGCTGACCATATTCCACCAGCATCTCGAATTGTTTCCGGACTCGCTGGTCAGCACCCTCCTCATCTTCACGATGGATACGCTGGCCATGATGCTGCTGGGCATGGCGATGCTCAAGAGCGGCTTCATCCTGGGCCTCTGGCTGCCTGCGCTCTACAAGAAGATAGCCCTGCGCGCGTTTGCCTTCGGCATCCCGCCGATGATCGCGCTCGCCGTCTGGGTGATGCTCAGCGGCTATGATACCGTCATCACCTTTGCCGCTTTCTTCAGCCTCTCCTTCCCTTTCCGCGTCGTGATGACCGTGGGATGGGCCGCAGGCCTGCTCTGGCTGGTGGTGACGCACCGTGACAATCCGCTCATCGCCCGCATCGCGGCTACAGGGCGCGCGGCGTTCAGCAACTATCTCGGCACCAGCCTGGTGATGACCTTCATCTTCTATGGCTGGGGTCTTAGCCTGTTCGGCCAGATCGACCGCGCGACGGCGATGCTGTTCGTCTTCGCCGCCTGGGGAATCATGCTGACCTGGTCCAAGCCCTGGCTGGAGCGCTACCGCTTCGGCCCGGCCGAATGGCTGTGGCGCTCGCTCGCGCGCCGCAAGCTCCAGCCGATGCGTTTGCGATAGAATCGCAAAAAGACTGTTGCGATGCGTTCTCAATATCGCTATCTCGGCGACCACAGGAGAGACGCATGGTTGTTTGCATCTGCAATGCGATTCGGGAACAGGATCTGAAGGACGCTCTGCGCGATGGCGCGGCCCGCCCGGCAGAGGTTTACGCCCGGCTCGGTCGGCGTCCAAAGTGCGGCCAGTGCCTCTCGTTTGCGCAAAGCATTATCAGCCGGGAAACTGCGACCGCCTAGCAATAGCCCGCCAAAATCCGTTTGAAATTCAAGTATTTCCCGCGCTGCAGCGGCTTCCCTTCCGTAAATAACGGCGCTATTGTGCGCTCCTGAAATCATCGCACCTGCATGGCCCGGGACGAGCCAGCAGGTTACAGGAGCATCATCATGAAGGGCGACCCCAAGGTCATCGAATTTCTCAACGACGCGCTCAAGAACGAGCTGACGGCGATCAACCAGTATTTCCTGCATTCGAAGATGCTGGCCAACTGGGGCATCAACAAGCTCGCCAAGTACGAGTATGAGGAATCGATCGACGAGATGAAGCACGCCGACAAGCTGGCGGACCGCATCCTGTTCCTCGATGGCCTGCCCAATTTCCAGCTGCTCGGCCGCCTCAAGATCGGCGAGACGGTGGAGGAAATCCTGAAGGCCGACCTCGCGCTCGAGAACGAGGCGATCCCGCTGCTCAAGGAAGGCATCGCCTATTGCGAGAGCGTCCGTGATTACGGCACGCGCGACCTGCTCGCCTATATCCTCAAGAGCGAGGAAGAGCATGTCGACACGATCGAGGCGCAGTTCGACCTGATCGAACGCATGGGCATCCACAACTACATCCAGCTGCAGTCGAGCCCGGTCGAGGATTGATTGGACAAAGGCCGGGGCGGACGTAAACCCTCCCCGGCCCTTTGCAGCGGTGGCGGACAATTACTGGATTGCAGCAATTTCCTTCACCATTTCGCTCGCCATCTGGTTGCGGTGGACGGCCGCGCTGCGGTTGACGGGGATCTTGTAGAGTGCCTTAAGCATTGCGCGATCGAGATCGCTCATTCCTGACGGCCTGTCCTGCGGATCCGCCTGAAACAGGGAGACGATGCTGCTGGCGTCCGGCGATGCATCGAGGCGCGTTCGTGACAGGATCCCGAACGCGAGGTAGTCGCTGAGCGCATCGAACGAGACATTCGACACGCGCGGCACATCGACCAGAACGGTGACGCCCTTGATGCTCAGTTGGGCAGGACTGTTGAGACGGCTGAGTGCACCCTCGTTGATCACGGGCAGATCCAGCAGCGCAGCCGGATTCTGCCCAAGAGCCGGTGCGTTCTGGGTGAGCCCGCGCCCACCAAGCCCCTCGATCACTTGTCCATAGAACCATCGCACCGGCAAGCCGGGTTGCGACAGAGTCCGGCGCTGCTCCTTGGTCGAAGTCTGCAGCAGATCGGAACGCTTCAGTTCGACTTCGGCATAGACCGAATCGCTGTCCAGAACGAACAGCAGCAGCACATTAGGCGCGCACTCGCCGCGGGCCACCCTGGCCCCCACATTGCGAGCCGTCGCTTCGATCCGATCGATCAACGGCGTGGCCACTTCCGGTCGAAGTCCAATGGCGCCGATGCACAGCGGATCCGCCCAGCGGGCATTCTGGTCTGCCTGAGGAATGGCCAGAACGGCGCGTGTATAGCGCCGCGCCATTTCGAACGCCTCACCGCGAGTCATGCGCGTACCAGTGACAACGATCGTCTCGTCTTCGCTCGCTCGGGTTTGGGCCGCCACCGGACTGGCCAGCAATGCCCCCAATGCCAGGCCCGCAAGCAATTTTCCGCAATTCATAAAACGGCTCCTCGTTCAATCATCCGGTCACGCACGACAACTGACCGATACTTTTACCCGAGATCGCAGATCCATCACATAGATAAACTAACACTGGATTATCGCGCTTCAAACACAATTCATGTTCACTTTGGATGAATAATGGGCGGCAATCATATTCAAAGATTTGCAGAAAACAGCTGCTGCCATGCGTTGCCGTGAGATTTTCGAGGAAAGGAACATGACGCGACAGGACGAAATGACAGGCAGGAATGCAATCAAGGCAGTGCAGCGTCATATCCTGCTGCCGCTGATCGCGATCGTCTGTACAGCCGCAACGGGGAACAATGGAAACGTTCTGCAGCACAGCAGGCCGTGGAAAATGGATCATGCCACCAATGCCCGCGACCTCTCGGCGACATTTGATCAGGGCAAATCCGAGGTACAGGCGCAATTATCCGAGTCGCGCCGCAGGACGGCTTTCGCGTCACGCTGATCGGCGCGCATCTTGGTTATCAGAGTGAATGCGAACATGGGCGCAGCTTGAGTTTCGCCCGGCGATGGAGGAAGCCGCGCTTCCCTATGTCACCAATAGCAGCGTTGCCCCCAACAACGCCTGGATTTCGGCGGCTTTTTCTGACTTGATGCGGCTGGACAATCGAGCCCGACAGAATTCAGGGTTGGCCGAGCTGCCCGATATTCCCCCCGCCAGCGAGAAGGCGATCAATGGCTTGTATGTCAAGCTGTCAGGCCGGGATCCGTTCACGCTCGATCTCGTGCCAATCGGCGCGCCGATGGCCGCCATACGACCTGCACCGACGATCTGGTTTGATCCTGGGGCTACAACCCTGCCGAGATTGCAAAACGGCAAAGTCGGGCACGGCCTGTGACCAGTCCTGCCCGCTGGGCACAACCCGAAGATTATCCCAGCGCCATGCAGACGCGCGGCGCTTCCGCCATCGTCGATTTCCGCCTGGCGACCAACGAGATCGGCTTGTACACTGATTGCCTCGTACTGCGATCGACCACGGCGCCCACGATTGGGCCGTACAGCTGCGAAGTGATCAAGCGACGGGCCCGATTTGCGCCTTCGCTCGAAAAGGACGGCACGCCGACCAAGGACATCTATGCCAATCGCATATTCTGGCAAATGGGCTGATTTTCGACCAATGCAGCAGCAGGCGGATTTGGCGATGGACCCGCTGCGCATCGCCGGTTAACTTCGCGGTTAAACAGAACCGAGAGGGATTTGCCAGAATGACCGAAGCCGCAGAGATCGAGTGCGAAACCACGAATGCAGATGCGCCCTTTGTCCGCCCGGACGTGGCGATGATGCTGGCCATGATGTCGGCTGCAGGCGCTCCGCCGATGAACGAGATGGCCCCGGCCGACGCGCGCGAAGCCTATCGCATGATGCGGTTCATGGGCGATGCCGATCCCACGCCGCTGGCCATCATTCGCGACCTGACCTGCCCTGGGCCGAAAGGCGACATTCCCCTGCGCTATTACGACGCGCGCGAAAGCCGCGAGGCGGGGCCGGCGATCGTGTTCTTCCATGGTGGCGGCTTCGTCATCGGCGATCTGGAAACGCACCACCCCTATTGCACCGAGCTGGCGGCGAAGCTCGATCTGCCGGTCATCGCGGTGGATTACCGGCTCGCGCCCGAGCACCCCTTCCCCGCCGCACCCGAGGATTGCGAGGCCGCCGCGCGCTGGCTGGCGGAAAATGGCAAGGAACTGTGCCTCGACATCACCGGCCTGGTGTTCACTGGCGACAGCGCGGGCGGAAATCTGACGATCGTTGTCACGCAGGCGCTGATTGCCAACCCGGCCGCGGTCCCGGTGATCGCCCAGGCCCCGCTCTATCCTGTGGTGGATTCAAGCCAGACCGGCGGATCGTTCACCGAATTTGCGGAAGGCTATCTGCTCACCGCCGATGCGATGAACTGGTTCAACGACAATTATGCCGCCACCCCGGGCGATGTCCGCAACGACTGCATCCTGGGCGATCTGGCGACCCTCCCGCCGACGCTGCTGGTCACCGCCGGGCTTGATCCGCTGCGCGACCAGGGCCGCGATTTCGCCGCACGCTGCATCAAGGCGGGCGTGGATGTCACCTATATGGAGATGCGCGGGACGATCCATGGCTTCATCTGCCTGCGCAAGGGCATTCCCTCGGCGCAGGACGATTGCGATGCCATCTTCCGGGGCATGAAGGCGATGCTGAACCGGTGAAACAGGAGGGCGCGATGGCCGGAAGGACACTCCTCGCGGCGATCGCGCTGCTCACTTTGCCCTTTGCCTTGCCGGATTCCGCAATTTCGCAAACCGCCCCACAAGTTCGCAACGCGCCTGACCTTGCAGACATCATCGGTGCCTATCGCGCGCAGCGGACAACCGATCCGGAAAGCTGCTGCACCTATTCGGCCTCCGTGTTCGGGCGCGAGGTGCAATTTCACGTCTTCGATACGTTCGAGCCCGCGTATGAGGCGAAGAACGACCGGCAGATGATTTTGGAATTCGTGCCCAAGGGCGAAACGGTGCAGACTTGGACCCGGATGATCACCTTTTCAGCGTTCAAGGGTCCTGGCAGCGCGCCGGTTTCCACCGCCGAGATGCAGCAGCGCTTCTTCAATACCGGCCAGGGTTGCGAAGTTGCGAACTTCTCGCGCGTGATCGCCAGCGGCAGGCTGGCCAATGGCACCGAATACAATCTTTCGAGCAATGGCTGCGGCTCGACCGCCGCCGGCGGCTATCCCGGTGCCGTATCGGGGCGTGGCGAGCAATTCATCGCGCTGTTGCTGCGTGACGATCAGAACGTCGCCGTACTCCAATATGCCGAGCGCGGCGCTGGATTTGACGCCGACAAGCCGCCGATCGGCGATGCTGCGGTCGAGGCATTGATGAGCCGCTTTCGCTCCATCGCATTTTGCCGCAGCAAGGCGATCAGCGGCGATTGCTCCATTGCCTTTTCCGCCCGCTGACAGCTAAGGCAGCAGGCATGAGCGAATTTGACAGCCTTCCCTATCGCCCGTGCGCGGGCATCATGCTGGTGAACCAGGGCGGCAAGGTGTTCGTCGGCCAGCGGCTCGACAGCACGGTCGAGGCCTGGCAGATGCCGCAGGGCGGGATCGATCCCGGGGAAGAGCCGGAAGCAGCCGCCTATCGCGAACTCGGCGAGGAAACCGGCATTGCCCCGCATCTTGCCGAGATCATTGCCCGCTCGCGCGACGAGCATCTGTATGATCTCCCACCCGAGCTGATGGGCAAGATCTGGGGCGGAAAATATCGCGGCCAGCGGCAGATGTGGTTCCTGATGCGCTTCATGGGGACCGACGCGGACATCAATATTGAAACGTCGCACCAGGAATTCCGCAGCTGGCGCTGGGCCGATCCGGACAGCCTTGAGGGACTGATCGTGCCTTTCAAGCGACGGTTGTATCGCGCGGTGGTGGAAGAGTTCCGTCCGCTGATCTAGGCTCGCGGCTCGTTCTATCGACGGGAGGCCCCAGACAGATGCTGTTGCGCATCGCCCTGACCAGCGCTTTCGTGCTGTGTGCCTGCGCAGCACTCCCCCTGGCGGCGCAGACGCCGGAGCCGGTTGCAAGGCTGATCGATACCGCATTGCAATCGGGCGATGCCGCAGGGCTGGACGCGGTCGTGCGCTATGCCAAGCAGGCTTATCCCCAGTCTGCCGAGGCGATCGATGCGCAGGTGGCCGCCTTTCGCGCCGCCAATGCGGCCCCCGCGCCGGCTCCAGCCCCCGCGCCCGCGCCTGTCGTGACCGCCGCAGCGGAGCCGAAGACCGAACAAGCCAAGGTCGAGCAGGCAGCCGCCGTCAAATATTCGGGCGAAGGCGAGCTCGGCGCGTTCACCACCACCGGCAACGCCCCGGGAATCGGGCTGGCGGCGGGGCTCAAGCTGGTGGCCGAGGGTGACGATTGGCGGCTTGGGCTGCTCGGTCGCGCCGATTACCAGGAAACCAGCAACGTCGTTGTGCGCGAGCAATATCGCGTGAGCGCCGAGCCCAATTACAAGTTCAACCAGCGCGGTTACGTTTATGGCCTCGGCCAGTACGAGCAGGATCGCTTCCAGGGCTTTCACGCGCGCTACAGCCTGTCCGGTGGCGTCGGTTACAGCATCCTGACCGGCGAGAATGCGCAGCTGAGCGTGAAGGCGGGCCCGGCCTGGCGCTTCACGCGGCTGGTTACCGGAATGGATGAATCGGTGCTGGCGGGTCTGGCTTCCGTCGATATCAAGCTCAAGCTGACACCGACCATCCAACTGACCGAAGCCGCCAGCGCCTATGTCGACGAGGAGCGCAGCACGCTCTTTTCGGTCGCCGCGCTCGATTCGCAGCTGATCGGCAAGCTCAAGGCGCGGCTATCCTACACCATCCAGTATGAATCGAACCCGGCGCTGGGCCGCGCGCCCACCGATACGACGAGCCGGCTGACGCTGGTCTATGGATTCTGATCGCGATCAGCGGCCGCCGCTGGCGACGATATCGACTTCGGTTCCGCCATTGGCCATGGGCTTGAGGAATAGCACAAAAGCTGCATTGCCCTTGGTCCCTCCGAGAACATGGTCGCTGCCGCGCAGTTGATATTCCGCAGAATAGCCACTGCGCTTCGCCTTGGTCCAATAGAAGTCGACCACGTTCTTCAGAGCCGCAGGCGTGGTGAAATTGACCACCCGGATGTTGCACTGGCCGTTGGCGACGCCAGCGGCTTCCTTGACGTTGGCGCGCGGATAGACCGCGAAATCGGCGGGCATGCGGCTCGCCCAGGTCATCGCGTAATCGAGCTTGCCCTGACAAACGCCATTCTGCTGCGCGGCCTTGGCACCCAGCGTGCTGCCCTGGTTGCAATCCTTGCAGTCTTCGGCGGCAACCTTTGTCGGTTCCGGCGCCTTGATAAGCCCGCGCGGGCCGATAGCCGCTGCGACAGCCTTTTCGGTCGCCGCGAGCTGGCCCTTGGCCGCCCCTGCCGACGGAACCGAACCATCGCTGCCTTCGCCGAGCACGGCATTGCGATTGGATTTGTCGACCAGATCGGGGTCCACCAAGATCTGGTCTTCCAGCGCGCCCTTCATCGCCGGGTCGGCGGCATCGGCCAGCAGCGCTGCGTCCTCGTTTTCCGCCGCCTTGTCACCGGCATTCTGGCACGCAGCCAGCGCCAGCGCAGCAGCGCCCAGCGCCAGCAGGTTGCGCGTCGTCGCGAAGGAAAGTCGGGCCATGGCTGATATCCTGTACAAGATCGGCTTCATGCCTCTCCATGCCAGAGAAGGCGTTAGCGTTACGTTAGCCATGCCTTGCGGCGTGCGAAACTGTCCCGCGCAAAGAGGGTTAACCCGCACGCTTTGGCATGCCAGACCGTCCCAAATCGGGATTCACCGTTAAGTCGTTTCAAAACCGGACAAATTTCTTCCGGTTTTCCTGCCACTCAGCCTTGGTCTGACCATAGCTATCGACCGGATGGTCCTGATACGGCTCCGGCAATCGGGTTGGCCCCTGATTGTACGAGCCCAGACGTTCAGCAAGCGCGATCGAAGCCTTGTTGTCGGGATCGATCGTGTGAATGACGCTGTCCCAGCCCAGCAGATCGAAGGCGTAATCGATCGTGGCCACGGCGGCCTCCAGCGCATAGCCCTTGCCGGCGTGGCTGCGCAGAACGCCCCAGCCGACCTCCTCACCCGGCCAGCCATCGGGATACCAGGGGCCGACACGGCCGATCCATTCGCCAGTGTCGCGCGTGATCAGCGAGAACATCGCATATCCACGGATGTGCCAGGCGCCTGCCATAGAGCACAGTCCGCGCCAAGCGACCGAGCGCGGCTGAACCCCGCCCAGAAAGCGCATGGTCTCCTCGTCCGCGCAAAATTCGGCCCAGCGCTCGAAATCCTCCGGACCCGGCGGGCGAAGGATCAGGCGTTGCGTTACCAATATCGGTCCGTTGATCATCGCGCTGCTCCCCTTTTCTGACAGGCGCATGGGATAGGCAGGGGCGCATGGCTTGGCAAGCATCGCGGCCAGAACGAAAAACCCCTCCCCGCAGCGACGCAGGGAGGGGCTCGGGATACGTGTCCGCGTTGCCGCTGCGGATCAGGCGAATTTAGCGGCAGCTGTAACGATTGCCGTCGTTGCGGTCGATCGTGCGACCCAGCAGCGCGCCTGCGATACCGCCGATCAGCGCGCCGGTGGTGCGGTCACCACGGCCTGCAATCTCGCTGCCGGCCAGCGCGCCCGCTGCGCCACCGATCAGCAGGCCGGTGGTGCCGTTGTCGCGACGGCAATAGTAGCGGCCGTCATTTCCGCGCCAGGCCTGGCCGTTCCATCCACGCGCCTGGCGGCGGTCGAAACGACGGTCATAGCGGTCGTCCCAGCGATCGTTGCGGCCATAGCCGCGGTCATAGCCACGACGGTTCCAGTCATCGTCATAACCGCGCCACTGATGGGTAACCGGCGCACGATAATCGACGCCATAAGCCTGCGAAGCGCTGGGCGCGTAGCTGGCGACCGGCGCTGCCATGGCAGGGGCGGCCGAAATGGTGACTGCACCGGCGGCGGCAGCAGCAAGAATGAACTTCTTCATGATCTGTCTCCCTTGAGACCGGGACAGCGCCGATTCGCCATCCGTTGTGTTCATATTTAAGGGAGCAAAACTGAACGGACCGTGGGAAGGCTGTTCATCTGGCAGCAGGTTTTGATGAAGGACTTGGCGGTGGACATCATATGGGCACGACGCCCCATATCGTCACTCCCGCGAAGGCGGGCGTCTCGCTTTACATGGCAAGACACGCGCAAAAGCGGGATCCCCGCGTTCGCGGGAATGACGAGGAGGGCGAGGGATATGACTATCCCTCGCCCCACCCGATCACTTCTGCGGGCAGATCAGGAATTTCTCGCCGGTCGCCTTGGCATAATAGCGCGCCACCACATCCGCCTGCAGAGCCTCTTCCAGCGAAAGCTCATCGGTATAATGGCTCGCAAAGGTGGTCTTCAGCTCGTCGGCGACGCGCGCGCGAAGCCGCATGGCGACCTCGACACCTGCCTTGGCGAGGAAATTGGGAAGCAGCCAGCCACCGACGCCCCAGGCCATGCCATAGCCGCGGCTGAGCACCGTCGGCGACGTGTCGAGCCCGCCGTACAGATAGACCTGCTTGTGATGCACCGAACCGTAGATGCTGTAAGCGCCGGGCGTCCGCGCCGCTGCGCCCTCCATCGCGGTCAGGATGTTCGAGGCGAGATTGCCGCCGCCAGTCGCATCGAACGCCAGGGTCGCGCCGGTCGCATGGATCGCGTCTGTGAGATCCGCCATGAAGCTTTCGCTGCTCGAATCGACGATATGCTTCGCGCCCATGCCGCGCAGTAGCTCGGCCTGTTCGGGCTTGCGCACCACATTGACGAGCTCGACGCCGTCGGCCTGGCAGATGCGGTTGAGCATCTGGCCGAGGTTGGAGGCCGCCGCAGTGTGGACCAGCGCGCTATGGCCTTCCATCCGCATCGTCTCGATCATCGACAGCGCAGTGAGCGGGTTAACGAAGCACGACGCGCCGTCGCGCGCGGTGTGGCCGTCCTGCAGCACCAGGCACATCATGGCGGAAGCCTTGCGATATTCGGCATACATGCCGCCACCCATGACCGCGACGACCTTGCCGATCAGGCTCTGCGCATAATCGCCCGATCCTGCGGCGACCACGGTGCCGGCGCCCTCATTGCCGACGGTGAGCGCCTGGCCGATGCGGGCCTTCATCACGCCCATGCCCTGGGGCGAGACCGGCGCGGTCAGCTTCGTATCCTTGCCGCTGCCGCTGCTCGTCGCCTTGGCCATGCTGGCCCATCCGAACATCACGCCCTGGTCCGACGGATTGATCGGCGTCGCCTCGACGCGGATCAACACCTCGTCCTCGCCCAGCTCGGGGATCGGCTTGTCGACCAGTTCCATGGTCAGCTCGCCCTCGGCGCTGACGGTCGAGATCATCTGCTTGTAGGTTGACGGAAGCGTCATGGCACGGCCTCTCTCTAAAGGGGTTGTTGTGGGATGCTCCCATGTGCCAAGCCTTGGCCGACAAAGCCACCCATCACGCGCAGAAAGTGCCTTTTCCTTGCCCCGGCTGATCCTGTTCAACAAACCCTATGGCGTCGTCTGCCAGTTCAGCGGCGATGGATCGCGGCCGACACTGGCGGATTTCATCGATGTGCCGGGCGTCTACCCCGCCGGAAGGCTCGATCAGGACAGCGAGGGGCTGGTCCTGCTCACCGATGACGGGCGCTTGCAGGCGAGGATCGCCGATCCCCGCCACAAGCTCGCCAAGACCTATTGGGTCCAGGTCGAAGGGGCGATCAGTGACGAAGCACTTGCGAAATTGCGAAGCGGCGTGGCACTCAAGGACGGGATAACGCGCCCTGCCCTCGCCCAGCGGCTGGATCCGCCCGATCTGTGGCCCCGCGACCCGCCGGTGCGCTTTCGCAAGACCGTGCCCGATGGCTGGATCGCGCTCACGCTGCGCGAGGGCAAGAACCGACAGGTGCGGCGGATGACGGCGGCAGTCGGCTTTCCGACGCTGCGGCTGGTGCGCTGGCAGGTGGGCGACTGGACGCTCGAAAGCCTTGCGCCCGGCGCGTGGCGGTCGCTCGACGTCCGCTGAGCGGCGGCTCAGTCGTCCTCTTCAAAGGCGATCGCCCCGCGATTGGCGAGGTCCAGCAGCAGCGCCAGCACCGCCTCATCGGGCTCGTCGATCTCAATCTCATGCGCAGCGCACAAGGCCTCGGCAAAGCGTGCTGCCGCGCCGGTGCAGGGATAGGATTCGCCATCGACGAACAGCACCAACCCCTCGGTCTCGCGGACGAAAACGAACCGGCTTGCAAAGTTGCGAAGCACCCGGCCGTCCTCGGTCGCGCGGCGCACTTCGGCCATGGTCAATGGGGCTTCCGGGCTCCAATCCATGTCCGGATATTTGGGGGCGCTGTTGAATTGGCCGAACCAGCGGGCAAATTCGCTGCGATCGGCGAGCCTTTCGAGCACCATCGCCTGCAATCGTTCCAGCGCCTCGCCCGTGATCTCGCCCGGGTGCGATTGTAACGGTAACATGGGATCAGAATAGCGATCGACCTCTCCCAGCCCGTCGAGCACATGGTCGCTCCAGCCGGTGATCAGCTCGGCCCGCGACGGCGCGCGAAAACCGATCGACAGCGTCATGCAGTCATCGTCGAGCGCAATGCCATCATGCGCGGCGCCGGGCGGGACATAGAGGATGTCGCCGGGTCCGAGATCGTGCACCGCCTGCTCATCGAACCGAGCGAGCAGCTTGAGATCCGCATGCGACCGCAAGGGCGTGGCATCATCGCACCGTTGCCCGATCCGCCAGCGGCGTCGTCCACGCCCCTGAATCAGGAAAACGTCATACTGGTCGAAATGCGGGCCCACCCCGCCACCGGTCGTGGCGAAGCTGATCATCACATCGTCGATCCGCCAATCGGGCACGAAGCGAAATTGCGAAAGCAGTGCCGCGACTTCGGGAACGTGATGATCGACCGCCTGCACCAGCAGCGTCCAGGGCAGCGCGCCCAGGTCCGCGAAGCGCTCGGCATCGAACGGCCCCTGCTCGAGCGCCCAGTTCTCCGGGCCCTGCTGCACGATCAGCCGCGATTCCACCTCGGGCTCGCACGCCAGCCCCGCCAGCTCGTCAGGCTCGATCGGGCAGGTCCAGTCATCCCAGGGATTGCAAATCAGCAAAGGCGCACGCTGCCAGTGCGTGGCGAGAAAGGCGGCGGGATCGAAGCGGGCAAGTTTCATGCGCTTCCCATTTCAGCGCTGCGCACCGACGTCCAGCTATTTCACCCCAGCAGGTCGTGCTTTTTCAGGCAATGCCGCAGCTGGTCGTAGCTCAGTCCGAGCGCCTTGGCGGTCTGGCGCTGGTTGTAGCGGTGGCGGGCGAGCGCCGCCTGCAGGATTCGCTTCTCGTGCGCATCGACCGCGCCGCGCAGATCGTCGATCGCGTCGAAATTGAGCGTCTGGTCCATCGTCGCGCGCACGCCGGGATCGGACAGCGCGGCGTCGATCACCTCGTCGCAGGGCGATTCAGCGCCCGCAGGGCCGCCCGAGCGCGTCATTGGCTTGGGCTTCCACGGCGATTCGAACGGATCGAACACGATATGGTCGACCGGCCGCTCGAAATCGTCCCAGCGATAGACCGCGCGCTCGACGACGTTGCGAAGTTCGCGGACATTGCCGGGCCAGTCGTGACGCTGCATCGCCTCGGTCGCCATCGGGCCGAAGCCGGGCCACCGGTCCCAGTCGAGCTCGGCCGCCATGCGTCGCCCGAAGAAATCGGCAAGCACCATCACATCGCCCTCGCGCGCGCGCAGTGGCGGCAAGGTCACGACTTCGAACGACAGCCGATCGAGCAAATCGGCGCGGAAGCGGCCCTTGTCGACCAGTTCGGGCAGATGCTCGTTGGTCGCAGCCACAATGCGCACATCGACCTTGATCGAGCGAGACGAACCGATCCGCGTCACCTCGCCATATTCGACCGCGCGCAGCAGCCGTTCCTGTGCGCCCATGCTGAGCGTGGCGAGTTCGTCGAGAAACAAAGTGCCGCCGTCAGCCTCCTCGAACCGGCCCTGGCGCGCGCGCGTCGCGCCGGTGAACGCACCGGCCTCGTGCCCGAACAGTTCGGCCTCGATCAGCGTTTCGGGCAACGCCGCGCAGTTCAGCGTGATCAGCGGCCCGTCCCAGCGCGAGGACAGGCGGTGGAGACGCTCGGCAATCAGTTCCTTGCCCGTGCCGCGCTCTCCGATGACGAGCACAGGGCGGTTGAGCATGGCCGCGCGGCTGGCGCGTTCGACCGCGTCCAGAAACGCCCCCGATTCCCCGATGAACTGACTGCCCCGTTCCATGCGCCAAGAGATAGTGCAAAATCCCAACTCGTGGCAATCCTAACCAACAGCTTCGTTCAGCTAAAATTTCAAGATGTTGATATTGAACACTTTTTCTGTTTGGCACGCTCTCTGCAATGCTTCTGGCAACACCGACACAAAGCGGTTTAAGGGAGAAAGACAGTGAAAACCACCCATGCTTCGAACGCGAACAGCCAGGATCAGGACAATGTCCTCAAGTCCACGCTGATCACCACGGTCGCCGCACTGGCGCTGATCACCACGCTGTTTCTCACCGCCTTTGCGAGCATCGAGGCTGCCGCCTCGCCCGTCCATCATAACGGAGATGCCCGCGCACTCGTTTCCGTCCGGTACCTTGCCTGACGGATTTGGCCGGGACGCTTACCCCCCCTTGCCCCGTCCCGGCCAATCACTTTCCACTGCACTGCAAAAGGGGGTAAGGTAGACTTGGATCCGGTCCGCCTGAATTTACGAAACGGAGTTTTGCCATGGGAATTTTCTCTCGCACCCGCGATATCATCGCAGCGAACGTTACCGAACTGCTCGACAAGGCCGAAGACCCGGCAAAGATGATCCGCATGATCATCCTGGAGATGGAAGAGACGCTGGTAGAGGTCCGCGCCTCGGCTGCCCGCACCATTGCCGATCAGAAGGAAATGAAGCGGCACGTCAACAAGTTGGAGCAGCTGCAGGCCGACTGGACCGACAAGGCGGAACTCGCCCTGTCCAAGGACCGTGAGGACCTGGCCCGCGCCGCGCTGCTCGAGAAGAAGAAGGCTGCCGACATGGCCGATCAGCTCAACGTCGAAATCGCGGTGCTCGATGACGCCCTGCGCGCTTCGGAACAGGATATCGCCAAGCTGCAGGCCAAGCTGCGCGAGGCCCGGATGCGCCAGAACAACATCATGAGCCGCCTGGAAAGCGCCGAGAACCGCGTCAAGCTGCGCACCATGTACAATGGCGACAAGGTCCGCGAAGCATTCAGCCGCTTTGACCTGCTCGAGCGCCGCGTCGACATGGCCGAGGGCCGCGCCGATGCGCTGGGCATGGCCGAGGACGAGCGCAAGGTGCTGGGCCAGCGCAACCTCGACGACGAGTTTGCCGCGCTCGCCGATAGCGACAAGGTCGACGAGGAGCTCGAAGCCATGAAGCGCGCGCTGAAGAAGGAGGGCTGAGGCGATGGAAGACATTCTGGTTCCCATCTTCATCGTCGGCATGCTCTTCATCGGCCTGCCGTGGCTGATCTTCCACTATATCACGAAATGGAAGACCGCAGCGACGCTGACGACCTCGGACGAGACGCTGCTCGAAGAGCTGCATGCGATGGCGCGCCGCCTCGACGATCGCATGGACACGGTCGAGCGGATCATCTCCGCCGACAATCCCGACTGGCGCCCGGCGCGGCTGACCAGCTCGGACGACCAAGACGATTACGGCCTGGAACAGGTCGAGCGCCTGCTGAAGGAAAGGGTGAGGAAATGAGCCGGCTGGACAAGTACAAATATGACGCCCCCGAACCGCGCAAGACCAAGTTCTACCGCGACAAGCAGAACGGCAAGTTCATGGGCGTGTGCGCCGGGATTGCCGACTATACCGGGGTCGATGTCATCTGGATCCGCGTTGCCGCTGTCCTGCTGACCCTCATGACCGGCTGGGCGCTGGTGGGCTATTTTGCCATGGGCATGTTCGCCGACAAGAAGCCGGCGCACCTCTATTCCGACGATCAGGACCGCAAGTTTTGGCAGGGCGTGCGCCAGTCGCCGACCCGCACCGCCCGCGACGTCAAGGCCCGGTTCCGCGAGATCGACCGCCGCCTCGCCGATGTCGAGCTGTTCTACACGGCCAAGAACACCCGTCTGGCCGACGAGATCGAAAGCCTGCGCTGATCAGGGCCGGGCACAACTAAAAGGTATCAGGAGAATATCATGAGCTGGGGTGGACCGGGTTTCGTCCTTACGATCATCATGCTGTCCATGGGAGCCTGGGTCATCACCACCTGGATCCGCGCCAAGCATGGCTATCCGCTCGAGGACCAGTGGACCGGCAAAGTCATTGAACGAACCGATCCTGACGCTGATCGAAAAATATCGCTGCTCACCAATGAAAACGAGCAACTGGTCGGCAAGATCGGGCGGCTGGAAGAGCGGATCGCGGTGCTGGAACGCATCGCCACCGACGCCAACAGCTCCAGCGTTCGCCTGGCCGACGAAATCGAACGCCTGCGTATCGAGAAAGACCCCGCATGATGGACAAGGTTGCAATGATTGAAGCGCTGGCACCGGCACTTTCGGTTCCGTTCATCGCTCTCGCATCGGCATGGGTGATCACCACCTGGCTGCGAATCAAGAACGGCTATCCGCTGGAAAGCAGCTGGGGCAAGCCGATCTATCCCAAGGCGGACCTGGAATCGGTCGAGCGGATCAAGCTGCTGAGCCAGGAAAACGCCCAGCTGCGCGCCGAACTGGGTTCGATCAAGGACCGCCTTGGCAATGTCGAGCGCATCGTCACCGATGATGCGCACCGCCTGACCCACGAGATCGAGGCGCTGCGCGACAAGCGCGCCAACTGAGCCCGCAAAACCGACCGATCGACGACCAAACTGCGAAGGACTGGGGAAATATCATGCCTGACTGGATCATCTTTTTTCTGATCGTGGTGGCCCTTCCCGTTCTGGTTGGCACGATGGGCGACGCGTACAGGCGGCATCTCAAGTTCAAGGAGAAGCAGCTCGAGGCGTTCAACAAGGAAACCGCAGAGAAGGCCGCGCGCTATGCGGCCCAGACCGAGCGTCTGGAGCAGCGCGTGAGGACGCTCGAACGGATCATCACCGATGGCCGCAGCGACCTTGCCCAGCAGATCGAGGATCTGCGCGACGCGCCGCTGAACTGACAGAATATACGGGGGTATTTGAAATGTTCGATCTTGATGCGCTGCTGGTCCTCATCCCGCTGGCTCCGTTCATGCTGGGCGGGCTTGCGATCTGGACCAAGCATCAGCGTAAGACATTGGAATTGCAGATCGAACTGGCCAAGGCACAGGCCGCCGTCCGACCGGCTGTCGATGACCGGACAGAGCAGCGCCTGCGCACGCTCGAGCGGATCATCACCGATGGCCGGGGCCGTGACGATCTGGCCCAGCAGATCGAAAATCTTCGCGCCAAGCAGCTGAGCTGACAGCAGGGAAATACAGAATGTTCGACAATCCTTTCTCCATGGTCGTCGCGATCGTCTTCATCGTCATGATCGCAAACGTGCTGAAAGCCCGGTACAAGGCGCAGCACGGCATCGTCGAGGACGCGATGGGCAACCAGAAGCGCACCACCCTTGCGGACAATGCCGAAACGCAGCGGCTGCGCGAAGACGTCCGCGCTCTGAAGGAGCGCGTTCAGGTGCTGGAGCGCGTGATTACCGATCAGCGTCAGACCAGCGATCTGAGCCTTGAAATCGAGAAGCTGCGCGACCGCTGAGGCGGACACGCACATCACCAACCGGGCGGCGGGGGCCGTAAAGGGAAGAAGATGGAAAGCGCCTATCTGTACATGACCGTGGCAATGTCGGCCTTGCTTGGGGTTGCCCTGGTTTCATCGACTATGCTGCGCGGTTGGCGCGAATGGCTGGCGTTCAAGCGCCACGAAATGGAGGCGCACGCGCCGCGCCATGACGGCGGGTCGCCCTCCACCCATTCGCGGATCGAGATCGCCGATCTCAAGGAACGCATCCGCAAGCTCGAAGCCATCGCCGCCGGGGTGGAGCTGTAATTTGCGCGCGGCGGGGTGACTTTGCCCTGCCGCGTCGCTATCTGCGCCGCCATGACGAGCGCACCTGCAAGCATTGCCGATCTGGCCGAAGAATACGAATTCCTCGATGCGGATGACCGCTATCGGCTGATCATCGATCTCGGCCGCACGCTCGATCCGATGCCCGATGCGCTCAAGACCGACGCGACGCTGGTCCGGGGCTGCTCGGCCTCGGTCTGGGTCTATCCCACCCGGCTCGACGACGGCCGACTGCATTTCCTTGCCGACAGCAACGCCGCGATCACCAAGGGGATCATCGCGCTCGTCCTGCTCACCGTGCAGGACAAGGCACCAGATGCCGTCGCCAGCGCGGACATCGAAACCGCGCTTGCCCCGTTCGATCTGAAAAACCAGCTCTCGTCGAACCGGACGCAGGGCATTCCCAACATGATCGCACTGATCCGCGAGACGGCGGGACGTTATACGGGTTAGCCTGTGGCCTGCCCCTTTCGTCAACCTGGACGTGTTTGAGGGTCCATTGATCGTCTTGGAGCTTCGGCGAATGGGGCAAGATGGATCCTGAAACAAGTTCAGGATGACGGGTTGGGGCCGGGTGCCGTTTGACGCTTCGACATCTCGACACCATATAGCCACCCATGAGCACCGCCTTCGACACTCCGCCCGTCCATTTCACTCTTCCCGGCCAGGATGCGCGCGGGCGGTTCGTGCGGCTGGACAGCGTGTTGCGCGAGATCCTCGCTGCGCACGATTACCCCACCTGCATCAAGCTCGTCCTCGCCGAAGCGATCACCATCTGCGCGCTGATCGGGTCGCTGATGAAGCAGGATGGCGGCCAGGTCACCATCCAGGCGCAGACCGAGGGCGGCATCGTCGAGCTGCTGGTCGTCGATTATCGCGGCGGCGAGCTGCGCGGGCATGTGCGGTTCGATGCCGAGCGGCTGGCACGGTTGGGCGCGAACCCTTCGCTGTTCGCGCTGTTCGGCAAGGGCTATCTTGCCCTCACCTTCGACCAGAGCTTCGGCAAGGGCCGCTATCAGGGCATCGTCCCTCTCGACGGGGATTCGCTCGCCCAGGCGTGCGAAAGCTATTTCACCCAGTCCGAACAGGTGCCGACGATGATCCGCATCGCGATCGAGAGCGATGCCACCGGCTGCCGCAGCGCCGGCTTTCTGGTGCAGCACCTGCCCGAAGGCGAGGAAGGCCGCGAGCGACTGCATGTTCGGCTCAACCATCCGCAATGGGAGCATGTTTCCATCCTTGCGGGCACGCTCAGCCATGGCGAGATGCTCGATCCGGCCCTGAGCGGGCGCGACATCCTGTGGCGGCTGTTCCACGAGGAGGACGAGGTGCGCACCGTGGATGGCGCGCCGCTGGTCAAGGGTTGCCGCTGCAATATCGACCATATCCGCGATGTCATCGGCCGCTTTCCCGCAGAAGAACAGGCCGAGATGGTGGGTGAAAGCGGCACGATCGCGGTCGATTGCGCCTTCTGTTCGCGCATTTTCCATATCGAGCCGGTCACGCCTGCAGGCTGATCGACGCACGATCTGCGTCGCAAACCCGCCACAATTACCGGATGATTTTGCCATCATCTCACGCTAGGGCTGCGATATTGCCTGGGGCAAGAAACCTGAATCGGGTCGCACGCCATTGACTGTGCCTGCCGCGCTGAACGGCAGGAGCCAACGATAGGGTTTACCCGAATGAATGCTTCCCCCACCCTTTTCAAACTGCTTGTCGTGCCCGCCATCGCACTGGGGCTTGCCTCGGTCGCCACGCGCGCCGAAGCGCCCGAACTGGCGATGCTCGGCAAGCTGCAACCGGGCCTGTGGAACCTGAAGGAACGCGGCAGCGCCGACGCCAGCGACAAGCTGTGCGTGCGCGATCTGCGCAAGCTGCTGCAGTTGCGGCACCGGGACCAGCAGTGCAGCCGCTTCGTCGTTTCGGACCTTCCCGATGAGGTAACCGTGACCTATCGCTGCCCCGGCGGCGGATCGGGCCGCACCACTATCAAATATGAGGGCCGCGGGCTGATCCAGATCGACTCACAGGGTATTGCGCAGAACTCGCCCTTCGCCTTCGCCATGGAAGGCCGTTATGCCGGCGCCTGTGACGGCTGATCGTTAGCGCGGCTGCACCATTCCTTAACCATCGCCGGGTTATGACCGTCGCGTGCCGGACTCGGTACGCTTTCCTCCATTCAGGTCGAGAGACCTCACTGGGCCGCCGGACCTGTCCGCGCGGCCCGATTTTTTTGAATTGCCCGCACCGCGGCGGCGCAATATGCGCGAGGCATGACTGATCCGCGAAAAACCGCTGTCGTGCTGCTTTCCGGCGGCCTGGACTCCATGGTCTCTGCCGCCCGAGCGAAAGAGCAGGGCTTTGCCGTCGCTGCACTGACCATCGATTACAACCAGCGTCATCGGGTGGAAATCGAGGCTGCGCGCACGATTGCGGCGCATATCGGCGCGGTGCGGCATATCGTGCTGCCGCTCGATCTGCGCCAGTTCGGCGGATCGGCGCTGACCGACGATATCGACGTGCCAAAGACGGGCGTGGGCCAGGACATTCCGGTGACCTACGTGCCCGCGCGCAACCTCATCTTCCTGTCGCTGACGCTCGGCTGGGCCGAGGCGCTGGGCGCGCGCGACATCTTCATCGGGGTCAACGCGCTCGACTATTCGGGTTATCCCGATTGCCGTCCGGAGTTCATCCAGGGGTTCGAGCGGCTCGCGGACCTGGCCACCAAGGCGGGCGATCAGGGCGAGCCCTTCACCATCCATGCGCCGCTGCAATATCTGGGCAAGGCCGAGATCGCGGCCGAAGCGGTGCGGCTGGGGCTCGATCCGGCGATGAGCTGGTCGTGCTACGACCCGCTGCCCGATGGCCGCGCGTGCGGCTTGTGCGACAGTTGCCGCCTGCGCAAGCAGGGCTTTGCCGATGCCGGGCTGACTGATGGAACCGTGTACGCGGCTTGATCAACAGTCATTCCCGCGAACGCGGGAATCCCGCTTTGGCCTCTTCCTTAGCGCGATAAGCGGGACCCCCGCGTGCGCGGGGGTGACGGCTACAGAGTGTAGGCTTACTCCGCGATCGAGCCTTCGAGCTCCGGTTCTGCACGCCTGGGCGCCGGTGGCGCTGGCCTAGGTGTATCGGCAGGCTCAGCTTCCGCATCCACCGCTGCCGGTGCGACCGGCGAGGCAACACCCGGAACCGGTGGCACATCCGAAGGATCGGCGAGCGGCGCGTCATTGGGCAGCAGATCCAGATCGGGCAGCTCGTCGCTGATCGTACCTTCGGGCGTGCTGCCCTGCGCAACAGCCGTCTTGTCGGCCGCTTTCTGGTCGCAGGCCGTCAGCGCCAGCGCTGCCAGCACGATACCGATGATTGCAGGCTTCAGCGTCATTCCTTACCCCTTCCTTCGGCACCGCTTTGGCACGCGCCGCCCAGTCCTGCAAGGAACGCCTCTGTGTGGCGCGCGAGCGCGGCGTCGAGATCGGCCATCGAGGCATCGACGCCCAGATCGGCCAGGCTGGTGACCGGATATTCGGCGATTCCGCACGGTACGATGCCGCCGAAATGCGCAAGATCCGGGTTCACGTTGACCGCAAAGCCATGCATTGTCACCCAGCGCCGCACGCGCACGCCGATCGCGCCGATCTTGGCTTCCTGCCCCAAGCGGTTGTCGGTCCAGATTCCTACGCGCCCCTCGGCCCGGCGCGCCGACACGCCCAGATCCGCCAGCGCCGCGATCACCCAGCCCTCGACCGCATGGACGAAACAGCGCACGTCCTTGCCGCGCTGGCGCAGATCAAGCAGCACATAGCCGACGCGCTGGCCGGGCCCGTGATAGGTATAGCGACCACCACGCCCGGTATCGAAGACCGTGAATTGCCGGCTCAGCAGCTCGGCCGGATCGGCGCTGGTCCCCGCCGTGTAGAGCGGCGGATGCTCGAGCAGCCAGAGCAGCTCGCCCGCCTCGCGTCGTTCGATGGCGCTGTTGCGCGCCTCCATTGCCGCCAGTGCCTCGGGATAGGGCGTGAGGCCGGACGACACGCGCCATTCGGGGGCTGCGATCGCCCCGGTTTTGATATCGCTCAAGCCTGGTGCCATATGTCCTGCCCATTGACGCGACGGATGGTGCGGCAAATGCCTTGCGCAGCACCCGTGCGGCGTTTAGCGCAGGCCTGTAAAGCATGATGACAAAAAGTGGGAACCGGTTTTTGTCCGACAATCATGCGACCAAGAATTTTATGGATTGCGCTGACGTTTCAGCCAAATGTCAGCGCAATCCAGTCGCTTTAGCCAGTGAGGCCAATCCCGCCATGACACGCAAGCTCGATCTTTCCGGCTGCTGGAACGACGTGATGCAGCTTTTCCGCACGCATCGCGAACTGCTGCTCAGCGTGGCAGGCGTGTTCATCCTGCTGCCCGGCCTGGCTTTTGCGATGTTCGTGCCGCCGCCGCAAAGCCCGCCCGATGCGGATCTGACGACGATCTATGCGAACATGCAAAGCTTCTACCAGGGGAATTTCGGCTGGATCATCCTGATCGGGCTGTTGAACGGCTTTGCCACCATCGTCATGCTCGTGCTGATGCTCGATCCCAGTCGCCCCAGCGTCAGCGAGGCGATGCGGCGGGCATTTTCGATCATCTTGCCTTATTATGCGATGGGCGTGCTGAGCGGCGTGCTGACGTTTCTGGGCTCGCTGGCATTCATTCTGCCGGGCATCTACATCTTCGTGAAGCTGATCGTCGCAGGACCGGTGATGGTGGCCGAGCGCGCTCACACGATCATAGCGCCGATGCGCCGGTCCTGGGCGCTCACCAAGAACAATAGCGGGCGCATCCTGATCTTCCTGCTGGTCGTCGCGGTCACAGCATTCTTCGTCTATATCACCAGCGTAACGGTGTTCGGCATCGTCATCCGGCTGGCGCTCGACGGCGAAATTGCCGGAACGCTGGTTACCCTGGTCGACGCGGTGATCAGTATGCTGCTGACCGTGCTGATGGTGTGCGTCTATGCCGGCATCTATCGCCAGCTCGCCGGCCCGGGTCCCGAGGATATTGCACGCGAATTTTCCTGACCAGGTGGAAACTCGGCACATGCTCCCTAAGTTGCCGCCATCACGATCAAAGGGGTTTTTCGACATGCGCGCATTTGCACTCTCGCTTTCCGCCCTCGCTCTCGCCGCTGGCCCGGTCGCCCTGCTGGCCGAAGCCCCTGCCCTGGCCGCGGATGCAGGCAAGATCGCCATCGGCGGCAAGGCCCCGATGTTCACCACCACCGGTGCCAAGGCGGGCAAGGCCTACAAGCTGAGCCTCGCCAGCGAGCTGAAAAAGGGCCCGGTTGTCCTGTATTTCTTTCCTAAGGCGTTCACCAGCGGCTGCACCGCCGAAGCGCATGAGTTCGCAACCCGCATGGACGATTTCAGGAAGGCGGGCGCAACCGTGATCGGCCTGTCGGCGGATGGCATCGAAGAGCTCAAGAAATTCTCGACCGAGGCCTGTCAGAGCAAGTTCACCGTCGCCCAGGCCACGCCCGCGATGATCCAGGCCTATGGCGTCGGTCTTGCCGGGCGTCCGAACATGACCGGACGCACCAGCATGGTCGTTGCTCCCAACGGCCGCGTGACCTTCGTCCACGACGACATGGACTATCGCGATCATGTCAAGCTGACGCTCGGCGCAGTCCAGTCGATGTCCAAGAAAAAGGGCTGATATTCGTGCGTGACCGGCGAGGGTTGGCGCGCTAGCGTTCCCCCCATGAGTTGGCAGGAAGAGATCGACGAGCTTGCCCGGCGCTGTGCGCTGGCCGAGAAAATGGGCGGGGAAGACAAGGTCGCGCGGCAGCACGCGCGCGGCAAGATGGATGCGCGCGCGCGGATAGACGCGCTGCTCGATCCGGGCAGTTTTCGCGAGATCGGCAAGATCGCCGGACGCGGCAGCTATGACGAAAATGGCGACCTGATCGACCTCGCGCCTTCCAATTTCATCTTCGGGCGCGGCGACATCGATGGCCGCGCGATCGTCGCCAGTGCCGACGACTTTACCGTGCGCGGCGGAGCGGCCGATGCCGCGCTGCACCGCAAGTTCGTCCAGTGCGAGGCGATGGCGCACGAACTGCGCCTGCCGCTGGTGCGCATGATCGACGGCACCGGCGGGGGCGGATCGGTCAAGACGCTCGAGACCATGGGTTACACCTATGTGCCGATGGTGCCGGGTTGGGAGCATATCGTCACCAATCTGGAAACGGTGCCGGTGGTCGCACTGGCGCTCGGCCCGACCGCTGGCTTGGGCGCGGCGCGGACGGTAGCCAGCCATTATTCGGTGATGGTCAAGGGGCTGTCGCAGCTGTTTGCGGCCGGCCCGGCCGTCGCTGCCGCGATCGGCGAGACGGTCGATAAGGAGCAGCTGGGCGGCACGGAGATCCATTGCCGCAACGGCGTGGTCGACGAGGAGGTGGCGAGCGAGGCCGAAGCCTTTGCCGTCGCGCGGCGTTTCCTCAGCTATCTTCCTTCTTCGATCGACCGCCTGGCAGCGCGCACGCCTTGCGCCGATCCGGTCGATCGGCGCGAAGAGGCGCTGCTTTCCGCCGTTCCACGCGATCCGGGCCAGGTCTATGCGATGCGCCGCGTGCTGGCGCAGGTGTTCGACCACGGCAGCGTGTTCGAAATGGGCCGCCGCTGGGGCCGCGCGGTCATCACCGCGTTTGCGCGCCTCAATGGCTGGCCGGTCGCGGTGCTGGCAAGCGATCCCAGCTATCTGGGCGGTTCCTGGGAGGCCAGGACCAGCGAAAAGGCCGAACGTTTCGTCAAGCTGGCCGATCAGTTCCGCCTGCCGATCGTCCATCTGGTCGACAATCCCGGCTTCATGATCGGTGCCGATGCCGAGCGCGCGGGGACGATCCGTTATGGCGTCAACGCGATGAACGCCATCTATCGTGCGCGGGTGCCGCTCGCCTCGGTCATCGTCCGCCGTGCCTATGGCATCGCGGGTTCGGCCATGTCGAATGCCGAACGCTTCCAGTATCGCTTTGCCTGGCCCAGCGGCGACTGGGGATCGCTGCCGATCGAGGGCGGGGTCGAGGTCGCCTACAAGTCCGAGCTTGAAGCGAGCGCCAATCCGCAGGCGCATCTTGCGGCGATCCGCGCCCGGCTCAACAAGGTGCGCAGCCCGTTCCGCAGCGCCGAGCATTTTTCTATTGAGGATATCATTGATCCGCGCGACACGCGGCCGTTATTGTGCGAGTTCGCGGACCTTGCCTGGGCAAGACTCTCGGCGGGTCGGGCATAGCCCCCAGGCTTTGCGATATGCTTAACGCGGCGCATGCCAGTTTCTTCAAGCCCGCCTTAACGCCGGCCATGGCATCTTCAGCCTGAAAAACTATCAGGACCCCCGTGCCATGATCAACAATTCAGACCCCCCAGGCTCGCCGACGATGCGGACGGTCTATATCCGTCCGAACTATCAGGCGAATGATGTCGCGCCGCGCAACACCGACCCTGCCCCCGCACGGCCGGTGAACGACGGCGTCATCAATCTCATCAACCGCCCCACCGCGCCCAGCGGCGCGATGGAGAGCCTTGCCAAGGCCGCAGCGGCTGCCGAGCTCCCGCAAAAGCTTGACGATTTCGCACGTCAGGTCGCCAAGTCGATGCTGGGTGATCCCGAACAGGCGATGCGGACCTTGCGCCCGCCCACGGCAGAGCAGGTCACCGGGCTGCTTGGCGCCTCCTGACGCCCGCACTGCATCAGCTGTTCTTGTCCGCGCGCCTTCGGCCGAAACGCATGCCGCGTTCCAGCCGGGCGCGCAATTGCGTGTAATAGGCCTCCAGAAAAGCGCGCTCGTCCCCTATCGGCGGTGTCCAGCCGATCTTGCTGCAAATCGTCGCAGCAACCGCCTGCATCGACTCGGCTTTGGCCGTCCGCAGCACCTGCTCCAGCGTCTGCAGCTCATATTCGCCATAAACCGCAAGCTCGGCTTCGGTGAACCGATAGCGATCAGAAGGTAGCGCTGCGATCAGGTCATTTTCGGGCACCCCTGTCGCCACCAGCCCCGCCAGCTGCGCCTTTGGCGCCTGCACCACCCAGGTTCCCGCGATCAGGTCGCCGCAGCGCAGCCGATCCTTGTTGAGCAGCGGGAACAGCGCGAAACTGCCGACCCAGAACAGCCCCGCCCAGGCCGCGAACTCGCTGAGCGAGCCCTGAATTCCGCTCGACGTCATGAACATCACCGGCAGGAACAGCTCGATATCGCGGAGCAGGTTGCGCGCGATCACCGCCTCTGCCGTCAGCCGCCCGCCATCACGCACAGCGACGCGAATGCCCAGTGCGCGCTTGCCCCAGGTCGCCGCGCGCTGACCCAGTTCGAAATACAGGAAATAGGCGTTGCGCGCCAAAAACGTGCCGATGATGAACAGCACCACGAGAAAACCGCCGATGCTGTCGGGTACGGATGGAAGGTTGGCGCGTTCGAACATCCAGACAGTCAGCACCAGTGCCAGGATGAAGGCGATATACATCCCGAACAGAGCGGCCAGATCGATCAACAGCGCCCCCGCACGCGCGCTCGCCGATGCCACCTGGACATCGAGCGCGACGCCCTCGGGCGTGATCAGGGTGCGCTGAAGCCTCGCATCCCTGCCCCGCGTCCGGCCCAGATCGGCAGCGCGCACCATCAGGACCGCCTCGGGCGGAATGCGAAGAAATAGGCGAGCCACAGCGCCGGGATACCATAGCCGATGGCATAGCGGATTGCCGTCGACTGGATCAGCTGGCGGCCAAAGCCCTCGAGCAAACCGGCGCAGATCAGCATCACCACGACACCCGCCATGACTTGCGCAGCAGTACGCCCCGCCTGGCTGAGCGCGACCATATGGCTGCGCTGCCCGGGAAATCCGAGAGCACGGCCGATATGCAGCCCCGCCGCCCCGGCGAGCAGGATCGCGAGCAATTCGGTCGTGCCGTGGATCGACAACCAGCCGATGAACTCGACCGCAAGCCCGCGCGATGCGAACAGCCAGACCATCGCGCCGAGCCCGACCATGTTGTAGACGAGCAAGAGGATCGACGGCACGCCGAACGCGAACCCCAGCGCGAAGGCCATGATGGCCACCTGCGCGTTATTGCTGAACAGATAGGCGGCAAACACTCCCAGGCCATCGCCATCGGCCTCGCCGAACAGCGTGCTCAGCAGCGCCTCGCGCGATGCGCCAGGCACGCGAACATCGCTGAACTGTGCCGGGACAAGCCGGAAATACCAGTCGGTATCGGCATCGACGAGGAAGAAGCCAAGCACGGCACCTGCCACCATCGCTGCCAGCGCAACCAGCAGGTCTGGCCAGATGGCTCGCACAGCGCGGCTGAGCCCACCACCGAAAAAGCTGCGGCACCAACCGCCAAGGCTGGTGCGGGTGCCATAGACCATGAAATAGGCGCGCAGCGTCAGCGATTCGAGATAGGCGATCAGCCCGGCGTCGAGCGAGCTTTCGCGGGCGATCGACAGGCTGGACAGCAGGTTGCGGTAGAGCACTGGCAGCGCCAGGACGTCGTCGTCGGACAGCTTGCGGAGCTTGCCCTTTTCCATCGCCGTGACCATCGCATCGAGCCTCTGCCAGTCGCCCTCGCGTTCCAGCCGGAAGCGGTCGCTGCGCAGCGCTGCGGCGGCCACTGCCTGTTCGCCCGGGGACTGCATCACCGCCTCGCTCATAGCTGCCCCCGGCGCTTGATCTTGAGATAGGCGTTCATCAGCCGCGTGCCGATCTCGTCATGCCGCCCCTCGATCACATCGATGCCCATGTGCCGCAGCCGCGTGATGACCAGCCGCCGCTGTGCCAGCAGGCTGGCGGCGGCAACGCTCTCGGCCACCTTCTCGCTGGTCGCGGGCGCCTGATCGACGATCGACAGCAGTTCCTCATCCTCCATCGCGACGAACAGCAGCAGATGCCGGTCGATCAGCCGCCCGACCGACTCGAGCATAAGCTCGGCGCTGGTCGGATCGGTAAAATCGGTGAACACCACGATCAGCGAGCGCCGCTGCAACTGAGCGGCCAGCGTCGACAGCGCCAGCGTGTAGTTGCTTTCCTCGAAGCGATAATCGATCCCCGCCGCCTCGGACTGGAGCCGGAAGAAATTGCGGCTGCCCGAAACGAAGGGTGTGGCGCGCTCGGGCCGCGCGGCGAAGGAAAACAACCGCACCTGATCGCCCGCTTTCAATGCGACATAGCTGGTCAGCAGCGCCGCCGAAACCGCGCGGTCGATGCGTGGCAGGCCCGCAACCGGCTCGCACATGTCCGACCCGCTATCGAGCGCAAAGACGATCTGGTTATTGCGCTCGGTATCATATTCGCGCGCCAGCAGCTTGGAATGGCGCGCCGAGCTTTTCCAGTCGATCGTGCGGCGATCGAAGCCGGGCTGATATTCGACCAGCGCCTCGAACTCGCTCCCCTCGCCGCGAAGCTGGCGCGCCAGGATGCCGTAGATCGCCTCCTTGATGAAAACTTGCAAAGCGGGCGCGCGCACCGCTGCGATGTCGGGCAGGATGGCGATGCTCTCGCCGCTCGGCCGCATGTCCTGCCGCCAGCCCAGGCCCAAAGGCCCCTGCCAACGCAGCCATAGCCGCTCGATCTCCAGCGCGCCGCGCCGCACCGGCGATAGCGCGAATTCGCCGCGCAGCGCGGCCACCGGACCCGATCTTTGCAAACTTGCAAAGCCCCTGCCGCCCGGAACGATGCGGCTGGCCACCGCCAGGCTCGCCTCGGCGCGCGCGATCGGCACCTGCGCGGCCAGCTCCGCCTCGATCGCGACGCGCACATCGCTGCCCAGCTCGCTGCTCGCCGGCACGATCAGCTCTACATGCCGTGCCTTGCCCGCGATCAGCGCATCGAGCAGCGCGAGCAGCAGCACCGCGCCCGACCAGGCCGGGCCGAGCGCCCACAACCCGGGCGCGAACGCCGCCAGCAGAATCGCCAGCGGCGCCCCGCCCGCGATCAGCAGGCCCGCGCGCAGGGTGGGATAGGCTCCAATCAACGCGGCGCCTCGGTGCGTTCGACCAGATCGGCGACGATCGTCTCGACGCGGCGACCTTCAATCTCGGCGGCGGGCGACAGCAAGGTGCGATGACGCAGCACCGAAGCGGCCAGCTGCTTGACGTCATCGGGGATCACATAGTCGCGCCCCTGCAGCGCCGCGCGCGCGCGGGCGGCATTGGCGAGCATGATCGCCGCGCGAGGGGAAGCCCCGCTTTCGAAATCGGCAGTCTCGCGCGTCGCCCGGACGAGCCGCACGATATAGGCGACCACCTCGTCGACCAGCTTGACCTCGTTGACCGCCGCACGCGCGGCGCTCAGCTCGTCGGGCGTGACCTGCGGCTGGATCGAAAAGGCCGTGGGCCGCTGGACGCCGCTGCGCTTGCCATATTCGGCGACGATGCGCGCCTCTTCGTCCGCATCGGGATAGCCAACCAGCAGCTTGAACAGGAAGCGGTCGAGCTGCGCCTCGGGCAGCGGGTAAACCCCCTGCTGCTCGATCGGGTTTTGCGTTGCCACCACCATGAAGTGCGAGGACAGCGCATGGCGCGTGCCATCGAGCGTGACGCTGCGTTCCTGCATCGCTTCCAGCAGCGCGGCCTGCGTCTTGGGCGGGGTGCGGTTGATCTCGTCGGCCAGCAGCAGATCGGTGAAGATCGGCCCGCGCGTCAGTGTGAACTGACTGGTCTGGAAGTTGAACAGGTTGGAACCGACAATATCGCCCGGCATCAGATCGGGCGTGAACTGGATGCGCCCGTAATCGAGCGACAGGCACGCGGCAAAGCACTGCGCCATGAAGGTCTTGGCCGTGCCCGGAGGTCCTTCCAGCAGCACATGGCCGTTCGAGAACAATGCGATCAGCAAATGGTCGACGATCGCGTCCTGCCCGATGATCGCCTTGGCCATTTCGGCGCGGATACAGTCCCCCAATGCGTTGATATCGGCCAAGTTCATCCCATCCGTTCCTTTTTCCATCCGTATAGCGCGCGGGCAGCCGCCGCGATCGCGGGTCGGTCGCGCGCGCTGCGCATATCCTGCAACAACTGGTCGTAGCTGCGACCGCTCTCATCGGCGGGCACCAAAGCCAGCCGCGCGTCGATCTCATCGACCGGCAGCGCCGGCGGCAGGCCGAGCGCTCGCGCCGCCCGATCACGCAGCAGATCGGCATAAGCGGGGCCGATCAGATGCTCACGCCCCAGGCGCCGCACCAGCCCGGCGCTGCCCTTGACGAGCGCGGCCTTGCCGAAGCCGAACGGCCGTTCTTCGGAGAGCGGCGGGCCGAAGCGGAAGAACGCCATCCAGGCAAAGGCGATCGCCGCCAGCACCAGGCTCGCCACCGCGCCGACAAAGGGCGGACGAAACGCCACCGACAGCAGGTTTTCCGAGGCGCCCAGCCCGTTCTGTGTCAGGTCGAACACCACGCCCTCCCCACCGCCGGACCAGGCCGAATCGATGATGTTCAGCGCCTGCTCGGCCGTCTTGCGGTTGGCGAGGCCCAGATTGTTCATCAGGTCCGCATCGGCGACGATGACCACCGGATAGCGGCCCTGCTGGACGCCGGGCGCTTGCGGCGCTTCATCGGGCGCATCGGGATCGAGCGAGGGATACCAGCCGCCATCGTCGATCAGCGCCACACGCGCCGCTCCGGTCGCCTCGTCGGCAAGCACGGTCTTCAACTTGTCGCCGCTGATCGTCACACGCGATTTCAGCGCTTGCTTGAGCATCGCGGTCTTCTCGTCGGCCCGATCGGGCTGTACGAACAGCATCGAAGCAAATCGACTATCGACGCCCTCGATCCGGGTCTTCACGGCGACCAGCCGAGAGAGCACCTGCGGCGCCTGAAGCGCTGCAAAAGTCGAATCAAGCTGGACCCAGCCCCGCTGCATCCCATCGAGCGGCGTTACCTGCCATTTGGGCAGGATGATGATCGTCGGCCCGGTGAAGGCGCGCTGTTCCACCATGGCCTGCAATTCTTCCGGATCGCTGCCCAGTTGCGGCGTGACGATCAGCAGATCCTGCTGCGACAGCGCGGCAGGGTTGCGGCCATAGCTGACCCTGGTCCCGGTCTTTTCGAGCAGATGCGCCAGCGCAGAATAGCCGACCAGGCTCGACGAAGCGCCATGCGCCTGGCCATTATTGGCCGATCTGAGCGCCCCCCCCGCGCCGAGCGCGTAGAGCAGCGCGATGAAGGCTGCAAAACCGACAGCGAACATCAGCAGCACCGCGCCGCGTGCAAAGGGGTTGGCGCTGGTTTCTGTCGCCATCTCAGCCGCCATCCAGCGCGAAGGCGCGATAGGCCTCGCGCGAACTGTCCCAGGCGCTGCGATCGAGCGGACGCCGTGCGAAGAAGCTCGCCTCGACATGCCCCGCGATCACACCAAACGCCTGGCGGGCGCGCTGCGACAGCGCATCGAACGCGCCGATCTCGCGTGTAGTGGTCGAAGGGCGCAGCAGGTCCGGCCGCTTTTCGGCAATATCCTCGATCGAACGATAGAGCAGCAGATGCGCGGCCTCGTCGAAGCGGCCTTGCGCAGCCAGCCGGTCGGCCTCCTCGAGCAAGGCGCGCGCCTGAGCCTGATCAGGCACCCATTCAGGCTGCGCAGCACCGCGCCGCTCGCGCCAGTCGGCGATATAGGGGGCCAGGATCACCCAGAGCAGCGCCAGCACGCCAACGACAAGCGCCACCAGAAGCAGCTTGCTGAGCCACGGCCAGGCGGCAGCCAGCGCCTGGGCAATCGGTTCGAGCAGTTTGCCAAGCCAACGAGAGACATCGTCCCACCATTGCGGCGGCGGATCGGCGGGCTTTGCAAATTCGGGAGTAAACTGAATGCTGCCGTCCCCGCGCACCTGCTCATAGGCCGCATCAAAGCCTTCGCGGCGGGGTGCATCAAGGACGGGGCCAGCGGTCACGCCGGTTTGATCGCAGAAGCGATGCGCATGGGCAAGGAAGTTTGCATATGCCGAACCGCACTGGACCTGAATTGTTCTGGTGTTAGGCTGTGGTCAGAACAAGAAACGGTCGCTTGGGACATTCAACCGGGAGATTTGACATGGCCAGCCAGCCAGCCGAGTTCAGCATATCCAATGTCTTCAATAACACCTTCGGCGTGATTGCACGGAATGCGGCGATATTTTTGGGGCTTTCGCTGGTCATTGTCGGCCTGCCGCAGCTGGGCATCGGAATGTACGTGACGCCTGCCGCCAGCGATCCTACTGCGCTCTTCACCAGTGCCGGGGCGATCGTCACCAGCATCGTCGGCTATTTCGTGTTCCTGTTTCTCTCGATCATCCTGCAGGCCTCGCTGATCGTCGCATCGGCCAATGATATTGCCGGGAAGCCGGTCAATTTCGGTGAATGCGTCAGCCGAGCTGTCGCCAAGCTGCTGCCGCTGATCGGTCTCGGAATCGTCGTGGCCATCGGCATCAGCATCGGCCTGGTCATGCTGATCGTTCCCGGCATCATCCTCTATCTGATGTGGATGGTCGCCGTACCCGCAATGATGGTGGAGAATCTGAGCGTCGGCGGTGCGCTCAGCCGCAGTGCCGCCCTGACCACCGGCTCGCGGCTCAAGCTGCTCGGCCTGATCGTGGTGTTCATCATCTTCAGCTGGATCATTGCTATCCCCATCGGCCTGGTCTCGCTGATCAGCCCAAGCCTGTCGATCGTGACCAGCGCGCTGCTGAGCACGGTCAGCGCTGCTGTTGGCGCAGCGGGGATCGCCGCCGTTTATATCGAATTGCGCGCCACCAAGGAAGGTGCGAGCACCGAGCAGCTCGCCAGCGTCTTCGCCTGATGCGATGTCCGGGCACTGCCGCCAGAGCCCGGACACGGGACGTCAGCCGAACAGTCCGGCCAGGTCCTTCTTCAAAATTTTGCCATTGGCGTTGCGCGGCAGCGTCTCTGCACAAAACACGATCCGCACCGGGACCTTGAAGGCGGCGAGCCGCTCGCGCACCCAGGCCTGAAGCTCCGCCTCGGTCGCCTCGGCACCAGGGGCAAGATGGACCACCGCCGCCGGTTCCTCGCCCAGGGTGCGGTGCGGCAGGCCGATCAGCGCCGCGTCGGTGACTGCAGGGTGGTCGTAGAGCACGTTCTCGACCTCGGACGAGTAGATATTCTCGCCGCCGCGGATGATCATGTCCTTGGCCCGGTCGACGATATAGCAGAAACCCTCCTCGTCGAGCCGCGCGAGGTCGCCGGTGCGCACCCAGCCATCGACAAAGGTCGCCGCGGTCGCCTCGGGTTTGTTCCAATAGCCCTTCACGATCTGCGGCCCACGCGCCCATAGCTCGCCCACCTGCCCCACGGGCAGCTCGGTCTGGCCATCGGCATCCATGATCTTCAGGTCGCTCACCGGCACCGCAGGGCCGCAACTATCCGGTCGGTTGAGATAATCCTCGGCCGTATGGCTGGTCACGGTCGCCATCGTCTCGGTCATGCCCCAACCATTGCCGGGCAGCGCGCCGAAAACCTCGCGGATCTTGCGCACCAGTTCGGGCGCGGACGGGGCGCCGCCATAGGAAATCGACTTGAGCGAGCTGAGGTCGTACTTGTCACGATCGGGATGCTCGATCAGCTGCCAGGCGATCGTCGGCACACCGCCGGTCGCCGTCACCTTCTCGCGCTCGATGATCTCCAGCGCACGCGTTGCATCCCATTTGTGCATGAACACCAGGGTCGATCCGGCAAACATCACCCCGGTCATGCCGGCGCTGCACGCGGTGACATGGAAAAGCGGGATAACGGTGAGCAGCACCGCTGGTTCGGGCGCGGGCGGCGCCTCGCCCCGGCGCAGCGACGAACGCACCCCGGCATAGGCGGTAGTGAGGATATTGGTCGTCATGTTGCGATGGCTGCCGAGCGCACCCTTGGGATTGCCGGTGGTGCCCGAGGTATAGAAGATCGTCGCCGCATCGTCGGGCGCGATTTCGACCGGCGGAAGCTCGGCGGGGGCCAGCTCGGCATAGGCGGGCGGCGCGCCGATGACATCTTCCAGCGCCTTTGCCCCATGTGCCAGTTCGCCCTGGCTGCGGCTGATCAGTATCGCCTGAAGCGCGTCCAGTTCAGCGAGATGCGGCGCGATGCGATCGAGCCGCTCGGCATCGGCGATCAGCAGCTTCGCGCCCGAGTCCTTGAGGCCGTACACCAGCTCCTGCCCGGTCCACCAGGCGTTGAGCGGCACCGCGATCGCGCCGATGCTGACGATCGCGAAAAAGGCGACCGGCCATTCGGGCAGGTTGCGCATCGCCAGCGCCACGCGATCGCCCTTGCCGATGCCCGCGGCGGTGAGATGCTGCGCCAGCGTCGCGGTGGCACGGAACCAGGCATCGTAGCTGACCCGCTCGCCCTCATAGATCAGGAAGGTCTTATCGCCATGGCTGCGCGCGATCTGGGCCAACGCGGCCAGGCTTGGCGGAGCGTTCTTCCAGCAACGCGTCGACACGCCCTCGACCTCGACCGTTTCCATCTCGAATGGCTGTCCCGGCGCGCACAGCATCGCCTCGATCTGTTTCAGCGACAGGGCGGGCCAGCCTTCCGGCGCGCTCCAGCTGTGGCTGGCGGCGACGGGGCTGGTCGGGCTCTCGGTGAGCATGGGCAAGCGATCCTCTCGTTTGTGAATTTACGTTTGCGTCAAGTCTATGGAATTGATCGCGACACGCAATGGCTGATTTGCAGGATCATTTGCCCCGCTGGCGCGTAACTGGTCTTTGCGGGAGTCATCGCAAATATAACATATGTTAATAAATTGATTTTGCTGGATATTTGTTGCTGCACGCCTAAAAGCACGCGTGCCGAGTATGAGACCAGGTGGAATTGACGGGGCGGTTCGGCGGGTCGGCTGGACGCCCCTATCTGCAGGAGCCCGACCATGTCAGACAGTTGTTTCGTTGTCCGGCTGAACCGTTATCTTGATCTTACCCCCACCGAGAAAAAGGCCGTCGCCAGCCTCGAGCGCGAGCCTCGCGACTATCCGTCGGGCAGCATGCTGTGGCAGGAAGGCGATGATCTTTCCGAGCTGCTGATCGTGCATCAGGGCTGGGCACTGTCGGAAAGCCGTTTGCCGACGGGCAAGCGCCAGATCCTGCGCTTTCATTTTTCGGGCGACATGATCGGCGCATCGGGCATCGCGTTTCGCGATGCGCCCTCGAGCATCGTCGCGGCGACCGACATGGTGGTATGCCGCTTCCCGCGCCGCGCGCTGGGCGAGACATTCACCGAGCATCCGCGCCTTGCCGCCTTGTTCTTCTCGATCAGCCAGATGGAAAGCATCGACCTGTACGACCGGTTGCGCGCCCTGGGTCGCAGCGAGGGCAAGGCACGGCTTGCCAACCTGTTCCTGTCGATCGCCGCGCGGATGCGCGCGGTCAGCGGGCAGCACAATCCGGTGATCCGCATTCCCCTGACCCAGAGCGACCTCGGCGATGCCGTCGGACTCACCCAGGTGCACGTCAATCGGCTGATCCGACAGATGACCGAAGAAAAACTGATCACGCGGAACCGGAGCACCGTCACATTGGTTGACGAGCCGAAGCTGATCGAGCTCGCACGGTTCGTAGATCGCTTTAGTGCGCTCGATTCCAGCTGGTTCCCATCGCCTCGAGGATAGTCGAGGCGCCCAAATTGCACTTTGGCGGGTCGGTCCGCTAGAAAGCTGATCGATGTCTGAACTCGACTTTCTCGCCCAAGCCTTCAAGGTTACACGCGCCAACGGTGCTGACGACGGCGAGAACGGGGTCGTCGATGCCCGCGACACGCTGCAGCGGATGAACTCCGCGTTCCGCATCCTCACCGACGCGATGCCGCAGATGGTGTGGTCGACCCTGCCCGATGGCTATCACGACTATTACAATGCACGCTGGTACGAGTTCACCGGCGTTCCCGCCGGATCGACCGACGGCGAGGGCTGGAACGGCATGTTCCATCCCGACGACCAGGACCATGCGTGGAGCATCTGGCGGCATTCGCTGGCCACCGGCGAACCCTATGAGGTGAACTATAGGCTGCGCCACCATAGCGGCGAATATCGCTGGACGCTGGGCCGCGCGCTCCCGTTGCGCAATGCCAAGGGCGAGATCGTCCGCTGGATCGGAACCTGCACCGATATCCATCAATCCAAGATGATCGCTGAGGAAAACGAGGTGCTCAGCCGGGAACTGAGCCACCGGATCAAGAATATCTTTGCGGTCATCAACGGGCTGATCGGTATGTCGGCGCGGCAGAATCCGGAAATGCGGCCGATGGCTTCAGAATTGCAGGATCGGATCGCCGCGCTGGGGCGCGCGCACGAATTCGCCCGCCCGCACAGCGAACAGTCGCGCCCTGTCACCATCGAATCCTCGCTCAGCGGCTTGCTCACCGAAATCCTGGCGGCCTATCCCGCTTTGGGCGAAGGACGGCTGACAATCCGCGGCGACGACCCTGAAATCGACGACCGGAGCGCCACTCCCATCGCGCTGGTATTTCATGAGCTGGCGACCAATTCCGCGAAATATGGTGCCTTGTCATCGGTCACAGGTTCGGTAGCGATCCAGGTCGCGCTGGAAGACGATATGGTCTCGATCAGCTGGATCGAGACGGATGGGCCAACAGTGGCGGGCGGGCCGGATGCGACCGGGTTCGGAACGCGCCTCGTCCAGCTTGCGATCACGCAGCAGCTTGCCGGATCGATCGAGCGTCATTGGCTGCCCCAAGGGCTGCGCGTCGACATGCGCGTTTCGGCTGGCAGGCTGAAGCGCGCCGAGGGAGCGCCGGTCTGAGCTGCGACGCCTGGGGCGCCGCCGCCGACGGATTTCAGTGTGAGAGCAGCGTCAGTCCCGCAGGCGGCGTCGGCGTCGGCCCGCCATCGCGCGCGGCGAGCGCAAAATCCACGGCTTCAACGACCTGTCGGCTGTCTGCGGGCTTGATCATCACGCCGAGCGCGCCGGGGATCGGGACGTCGATCTGGCGCGGGTTGGCCGTCACGAAGATGACCGTGCAGCCAATCTCCTTGCCGAGCCAGGCGCCGATCGACGGGCCGGTGGCACCATCGCACAGGTTAATATCGACCAGGGCGATGGTGGGCGCCCGCTCAGCCAAGCGCATCGCCGACTTCCAGTCATCGCCGACGCCGATAACCTCGTATCCAGCATCCTCCAGCCCGACCTGCATGTCGAGCGCGACGAGGAATTCGTCTTCAATGATGAGGATACGGGCAGTCATGGTGATAGCGTTGTCATCTTCCTGGGGGCCGGGCCAACGGGGTCGGCTTCTGGGACATCAAACCATTGGCCTGGCATAAAGTTTCATCGATAAGTTGATCCATGTTAATCGATCGCATCAATTCATCGCGCTTTTCCGTGCTGGCTTTCCACGAACGCCAGCCCCGGTTCGACCAGCGGATAACGGCACGATTGCCGCACGGTTAATCGCATGTTAGCGGCATCGTATACGCTCGCGTCCCAAGTCAGGGACCCATGGCGCGCTCATTCAAACGGGGAATTCCTTCACATGCCATCCTTCCGCCAGACCATGCTGCTGCTGGCCAGTGCCGCGCTTGCCGCGCCGCTCGCAACCACGCCCGTGCTCGCGCAAAACGCGACCCAGGCTGCTCCCCAGTCGGAGGATGCGCGGCTGACCGCACTGTTCGCCGCCGACGACGAAGCGAGCCTGAAGCGCAACCCGCTCAACGGGCTGTTCCGCGGCGATACGCGCTATGCCGATCGGCTCGGAGACTATGTCACCGACGCCTATTTCGATGGTGAGCGCAAGGCGGCCGAGGACAATCTGGCGGCGCTGGCGAAGATCGATCGGGCCAAGCTGACCGCCACCAATCAGCTGGCCTATGACATTTTCGAGCGCAACCAGAAGGATACGATCAAGGGTCTGTCCGCCGACTATCTGCCGCTGACGGTAGTCCGGCCGATCAACCACTTTTTCGGCTTCCACACCTTCTACCCGAATTTCGCATCGGGCACGGGGACTGCGCCGTTCAAGACGGTCACCGACTACGAGAACAATCTGAAGCGTCACAAGGAGTTCGTGATTCTCCTCGACCGTTCGATCGAGCGTTTCAGGCAGGGCCAGGCATCGGGCGTGGTCGAAACCAAGCTGACGATCCGCAACGTGATCGAGCAGCTGGATACGCAGCTCGCGCAGAAGCCCGAGGAATCGCCGTATTTCGGCCCGACCAAGCAGTTCCCGGCCGATTTCAGCGAGGCCGACAAGGCACGTTTCACCGAGGCCTACGCCAAGACGATCACCGGCGAGATCTACCCAGCCTACAAGCGGCTGCGCGATTATCTCGCCAATGACTATCTCAAGGATGCGCGCGAGGGCGTCGGCCTCAAGTACATGAAGGGCGGCGACAAGCTTTATGCCTATCTGATCGAGCAGACCACCACCCTGCCCCTGACTGCGGACGAGGTGCACAATCTCGGGCTGAGCGAAGTCGCACGCATCCTGACCGAGATGGAAGCGATCAAGACCGAGGTCGGCTTCAAGGGCACGCTGCCGGAATTCTTCAACTATCTGCGCACCGATCCGAAGTTCAAGATGCCGACGCGCGAGGCGCTGACCCAGGGCTATTACGATATCGGCAAGAAGGTCGATGCGGTCATTTCGACCCAGTTCAAGGTGCTACCCAAGACCCCGCTCGAAATCCGCCCCTATGAGGAATTCCGCGAGAAGTTCGAGGCGGGTGGCAGCTATCAGTCGGGCAATCCTGATGGTTCGCGTCCGGGGATCTTCTATTTCAACGCCTATGACCTCCCGAGCCGTACCACCCCCGGAATGACCACCTTGTACCTGCACGAGGGCGCGCCGGGCCATCATTTCCAGATCAGCCTGGCACAGGAAAACGAGGCTCTCCCGGCATTCATGCGCTTCGGCGGCAACACCGCCTATGCCGAAGGCTGGGCGCTTTATGCCGAAAAGCTCGGCTACCCCATGGGCCTGTTCAAGGACCCGTACCAGCGCTTCGGTCATCTCGACGACGAGATGCTGCGTGCGATGCGGCTGGTGGTCGACAGCGGCATCCATTCGAAGGGATGGACCCGCGAACAGGCGATCAAGTATATGCTCGACAATTCGTCGATGGGCGAGACCGACGCGACCGCCGAGGTCGAACGCTATATCGCGATCCCCAGCCAGGCACTGGCCTACAAGATCGGCGCGCTCACGATCCAGCGGCTGAAGGCCAAGGCCGAAAAGGAACTGGGCCCGAAATTCGACCCGCGCGAGTTCCACGACCAGGTTCTGAACACTGGCGCGCTGCCGATGAGCGTGCTGGAAGCGAAGATCAACCGCTGGATCGCCGCAACCAAGGATTGACACCCCTGTCTGCGTCCAAAGCTTCGCAAGATCACAAGACCCCGCCCTGGCGCACCGTGCCGGGCGGGGTCTTGCTGTTCGTGCGAGCGACGCCGCGCGCCAGCCGCAGCATGGTGGCGGGCGTCGGTCAGGACGCAGATGGGCGGCCGGTCTTGCAGCTTCGGATCGCTGCGCCGCCTGTCGACGGAGCCGCCAATGCAGAACTGATCGCGCTGATCAGCACGGCTTTGCAAGTTCGCAAACGCGACGTGACGGTGCAATCCGGCGCTACCGGCCGCGCCAAGCAATTGGTCGTGCGAGGCGACAGTGCCAGGCTGATTGCGCGATTGGAGAGCTTGATTGACGGATAACCCCGCCAGATCGGCGCAATAACATTTGCCAGCCTGCCGCATCTTATGCAGTGTTTGCCCCGTAGCTGGCACAGGTTCAGCACTGGGGGCAGGCACATACGATCATGGACATCCAGCACGACGCTTGGCCACCGCGCACCGATGACCGTCCGCCTACGCTTCTTTCCCGCATCGTGCGCCGGTTGCTGCTGCTGCTCTATCGCAGCCACGGCTGGCGCGCCGAGGGCGTGGTGCCCGAGCCGCGCCGCTTCGTCATCATCGCCGCGCCGCACACCAGCAACTGGGATTTCCTCTACTTCCTCGGCCTGACCGGCGATCTCGGCATCAAGGCGCATTTCATGGCCAAGACCTCGCTGTTCCGCTGGCCGCTGGGGCGGTTCATGCGCGACATGGGCGGCGTGCCGGTCGAGCGCAGCTACAATCGCGGCCAGGTGCAGCAAATGGTCGAGGAATTTGCGCGGCGCGACGAGTTCATGCTGACCATAGCGCCCGAAGGCACGCGCGGGAGCGTCCGCCAGTGGCGCACCGGCTTCTACCAGATCGCGCTCGCCGCGCGCGTGCCGCTGGTCTGCGGGCTGATGGACTATGGCCGCAAGGTCGGCGGACTGGGCCCCGCGATCATGCCAACCGGCGATTATGCCGAGGACATGAAGAAGATCATGGAATTCTACAAGAGCGTGACCCCGCGCCACCCCGACCGCGCGGGCACCGACATCATCAAGGACAGCCGCCTGTGAGCCCCGTGACCGACGCCATCCCCCTGTTGCTGCACAATCTGGTACTGATCTTCGGCGTCATGATCGTGCTGTGGGGCGTCGCCGTGGCGATCAAGGACGTATCGTTCATCGACGCGGTCTGGCCGATGGGCATGGTGCTGCTGGCCGCCGCCACCTTCTGGCTGAGCGGCGCGGCCTCGCCCGTGGCGGTGATGCTGCTTGCCCTGACCGCGATCTGGGGACTGCGGCTGGGGCTTCACCTGTTCGTGCGCTGGCGGCGCAATGGCGTGGATCCGCGCTATGCCAAGATCATCGCTTCGGCGAAGGACAAAAAGGGCTGGAGCTTTGCCAAGACCGCGCTGCTGCAGGTCTTCCTGCTTCAGGGACCGCTGCTGTTCATGGTCTGCCTGCCCGCGCAGGCCGGCATCTGGCGCGGAGGAGAGATAAGCGCGCTCGCCCTTGTCGGCGCGATTGTCGCGGTGATCGGAATCGCATTCGAGACCATTGGCGATGCGCAGCTCGAGACATTCCGTGCGAACCCGGCCAACAAGGGCAAGGTGCTCAATACCGGCCTGTGGCGTTATACCCGCCATCCCAATTATTTCGGCGACGCGTGCACCTGGTGGGGCATCTGGCTGGTCGCTGCCTCGACCGGCTGGGACGTGGCGCTCGCCAGCCTGGTCGGGCCGCTGTTCCTCAATTTCACCCTGGTCAAATGGAGCGGCGCCGCGATGCTGGAACGCGGTTTGAAGAAGACGCGCCCCGATTATACCGACTATATCGCGCGCACCTCATCCTTCTTCCCGCTGCCGCCGCGCCAGCGCTAATCGCCGCCGACCGATGATTACCCGGTCTTAAGGCTTGTGGGCTAATCCTGTTGCCAATCAAGGCAGCAGGCAGCGCAAGACCCATGACCAAACCGCTCGACGATGTATCCGCGATGATCGCCCAAAGCCGCGCGCTCGGGCCGGACGAGACGCTCGCCCTGCGCCGCGTCGTGTGGCCCGATGGCCGGATCAGCGCGAACGAGGCCGCCATCCTGTTCGAACTCAACCGTGCCAGCAGCGCGCCGAGCAGCGAATGGGTCGACTTCTTCGTCGAGGCCATCACCGCCTATGTCGTCGAGCAGGCCGAGCCGCGCGGCTATGTCAGCGACGAGAATGCCGACTGGCTGATCGCGGCGATCGATCAGGACGGCCGGGTCGACACGCTAGCCGAGCTCGAACTGCTGGTGAAGGTGGTGGAAAAGGCCGAGAACGCGCCCGAACGCCTGAAGCGCTGTGCGCTCGACCAAATCCGCTCCGCCGTTCTGAACGGCGAAGGCCCAACGCGATGCGGCGGCGGTCTGACGCCGGGCAGCATCGGCACCACCGAGGTGCGGCCGCTCCGCCGCGTGCTCTACGCGACCGGAGGCCAGGCGCCTGCGCATATCAGCCGCGAAGAGGCCGAACTGCTGTTTGCGATCAAGGATGCCACGCTTGCCGGCCAGAACGCGCCCGAATGGCAGACGCTGTTCGTCCAGGCGATGCGGCTGCATCTGATGACCGACCAGCGCTTCCGTGCGCTGAGCCGGGAGGATGCGGTGCGCCTGCATGCGTTCATGGCCGACACCAAGGCCGGCATGGGCAGCTTTTTCGGGCGCATGTTCCAGTCGCTGGGCGATGCCCCTGCCCGGCCCGCGGCAGCGACGCCATTGCCGGTCACAGTCGAAGGCATCAGCGCGGAAGAGGACAGCTGGCTGCAGGCGATGGTCGAGGCCGACGGCGCGCTCGACCCGCTCGAACGCGCGCTTCTCAAGGCTCTGGCCGAGGATTGACTGCATCGCTCTTGCGCTGAGCGCCCGCTGCTGACACTTTGAGCAGAAAAGCCGGAAAGCATATCCGGCCAAACCCCTGTCATCTGCGGAACTGTCGCCATGCATCACGATGCCGCGCTCGAGAAACTGACGCACGATCATGTCTTTGCCGGGGCCCGCGCCGACGAGAGCGAGCGTCGCACCTGGTATGTCGTCGCGCTGACGGCGGTCACGATGGTCGCGGAGATTGTCGGCGGCTGGTGGACCGGATCGATGGCGCTGCTTGCCGATGGCTGGCACATGGGCAGCCATGTCGCGGCGCTGGGTCTTGCAGGATTTGCCTATCATTTTGCGCGCACCCATGCCGATGACCGGCGCTTCTCGATGGGCACCGGCAAGGTCGGATCGCTCACCGCGTTCGGCAGCGCACTGCTGCTCGGCGTCGTTGCGATGCTGATGCTGTGGGAATCGGGGCACCGGCTGCTCGATCCGGTTGCGATCGACTATCGCGCCGCCATCATCGTCACGGTGATCGGCCTGGCGGTCAATGTGGCGAGCGCCTTCCTGCTCGGCGGGCACGAGCACCATCATGGCCACGAGTACGGGCATGACGGCCACGATCACGACCACCACGATCATGCGCATCACGCCCATCATCATGACCACAATCTGCGTGCCGCCTATGTGCATGTTCTCACCGATGCGCTGACATCGGTGCTGGCGTTGGTCGCGCTGGGCGGTGGCTTGTGGCTGGGCCTGGCCTGGCTCGATCCGCTGATGGGGATCGTCGGCGCGGTCGTCATCCTGTGGTGGGCGGCAGGGCTGGTGCGCCAGTCGTCGCGCGTGCTGCTCGACATGGAAGCCAACCCGGCCATTGCCAAGCAGATCCGCCAGCGGATAGAGGCGGATGCCGACAATCGCGTGGTCGATCTTCACCTCTGGCAGGTGGGAACGGGGCATCTTGCGCTGATTGTCTCGCTAGCCACGCATTTCCCGCGTCCGCCCGCGCATTATCGCGCGCTGCTCGGCGAGATGCCGCTGCTCTCGCATTGCACGTTCGAGATCATCCCGTGCGACGATGCGCGCTGCGACCCTGTTCAGGCGTGACAGACCCGCTTTTCCCGCGCCGCCATCGATGCTAAGCGCGCCGCCATCATGAGCCAATATTCCTCCGATCTGCTCCGCCTGCTCGATGCGCGCGGCTATATCCACCAGCTGACCGATGCGGCCGCGCTCGACGCGCTGGCGACGAAGCAGGTCGTACCCGGCTATATCGGCTTCGATCCGACCGCGCCGTCGCTGCATGTCGGGTCGCTGGTGCAGATCATGCTGCTCCGCCGCCTGCAGCAGACCGGGCACAAGCCGATCGTCGTCATGGGCGGCGGCACCGGCAAGATCGGCGATCCCAGCTTCAAGGACGAGGCGCGGCGCCTGCTGACCACCGACACGATCGCGTCGAATGTCGCCTCGATCAAGCGCGTGTTCGAGCGCTTCCTGACCTTTGGCGACGGTCCCACCGACGCGATCATGGTCGACAATGCCGAATGGCTCGACAAGCTGGAATATATCCCGTTCCTGCGCGACATCGGCCAGCATTTCTCGATCAACCGGATGCTGAGCTTCGACTCGGTGAAGCTCAGGCTCGACCGCGAGCAGTCGCTGAGCTTTCTCGAGTTCAATTACATGATCCTCCAGGCCTATGATTTCCTGGAACTGTCGCGCCGCGTCGGTTGTCGGCTGCAGATGGGTGGGTCGGATCAATGGGGAAATATCGTTAACGGCATCGAGCTGGCACGCCGTGTTGATGGAACCGAGGTCTATGGCGTCACCACGCCGCTGATTACGCTCGCCGACGGCGGCAAGATGGGCAAGACCGAAAAAGGCGCGGTCTGGCTGAACGAGGATGCGCTGCCCGCTTATGATTACTGGCAGTTCTGGCGCAACACCCAGGATGCCGATGTCGGCAGGTTCCTGCGCCTGTTCACCGACCTGCCGCTCGACGAGATCGCAAGGCTCGAAGCGCTGCAGGGTTCGGAAATCAACGAGGCCAAGAAAGTGCTGGCGGACGCGGCGACCGCCATGTGCCGCGGCACCGAAGCTGCGCAAGCTGCGGCGGAAACCGCACGCGCGACCTTCGAACAGGGCCAGGCAGGCGGCGATCTGCCCAGCATCCGCGTTCCCGCCGAAGGGATGTCGATCGTCCAGGCGAACACCGCGCTGGGCTTCGCCGCATCGAACAAGGAAGCCAAGCGCAAGATCGAGGAAGGCGCCGTCAGGGTTAATGGCGAGAAGGTGCAATCCTTTGAATTCATGGTTAAAGCCGGTGACAAGGTGAGCCTGGGCCAGAAGAAGCATGGACTTGTGCTGGCCGAGGATTGACATGCTGGCCCCCAAGTAACCGGTGGCACCATTTACACTTTGTTGGTAAATTTGCTCGAAGGTGACCTTCAGCAAATATGCTTCAACGGGTGGAAAATATGTCCAGGGGTGCGAAACTAGCCGTCGTCGAAAAACGCCAGGCGGCGCGTCATGTCGTCAGTCATCCGACGATCGCGGAGCATCGGCATCTGGGCGATATCAAAACGCATATCGTCAACATTTCCGCGAACGGTTTCATGACCGAAGGCGAGATGCCGCTGGCCAAGGGCGAGCGCATTACCGTCCGCCTGCCCGTGATCGGGCGGATCGAAGCGCACCTCATCTGGTCGCTCGGCGGTCGTGCAGGCTTCCAGCTCGAACGCGTGATCCGCTTGAACGAATTCAACCAGATGGTCGAGCAGCTGGGCGGCAGCCCGCCGCCGTTCGGGCGCCGTTAAGGGCTATTTGCGGCCGAAAAGCCGTTCGATATCGCCATGCGCCAGCTTGACCCAGGTCGGGCGGCCATGGTTGCACTGGCCCGAATGCGGAGTCACCTCCATCTCGCGCAGCAGCGCGTTCATCTCGGCTACCGATAGCACGCGCCCGGCGCGCACCGATCCGTGACACGCCATGGTCGAGGCGACGAGATCGAGCCGTTCCTTGAGCGACAGCGCAGCATCGAAGCTCGCGAGTTCGTCGGCCACATCCTGCACCAGGCCGTGCACATCGCCGCCGCCCAGCAGCGCGGGTGTGGCGCGCACGAGCACCGCGCCGGGGCCGAAACGCTCGACCTCTAGCCCGAATTCGGCAAGCTCGGCGGCGCGCTCCTCGATCCGGTCGCAGGCAGTCTCGTCCATCTCGACGACCTCGGGGATCAGCAGCGCCTGCGCCGCCACCCTGCCCCCGTCCGCCGCCTTGCGCATCCGTTCGAGCACCAGCCGCTCGTGCGCGGCATGCTGATCGACGATCACGAGCCCGTCCTCGGCCTCGGCGACGATATAGGTCTTGGCGATCTGCCCGCGCGCGATGCCCAGCGGATAGCTCTCGGCCATCGGCACCGGCTGCGCGGCGGGCTCGGCGCGGCCCATCGGCGCGGCGGCGATGAACGGCTGGCTGCGCTCGGCGACGCCCGATGCCGCGAGCCAGGCGGGTTCCTGCTGCGGGGCAGTCGCCATCACGGGCGCAGGCGCGCTGAACATGTCCGGATCGCGCAGCGGCGGCGGCGCGACCGGCTCGCTCTGCCAGCGCGCCATTGCGCCCTCGGCCGGACGCTGCACCGCGCGGAAGCCGCCCTCGTCGAGCGCGCGCCTCAGCCCCGAGACGATCATCCCGCGCACCATCGCCGCATCGCGAAAGCGCACTTCGGTCTTGGCTGGATGCACGTTGACATCGACGTCCTGCGGGGCGACCTCGAGGAACAGCGCCACCACCGGATGCCGGTCTCGCGCCAGCATCTCGGCATAGGCCGCGCGCACCGCGCCGATGAGCAGCCGGTCGCGCACGGGCCGCGCGTTGACGAACAGGAACTGGTGATCGGCGACGCCGCGATTATAGGTCGGCAGCCCCGCAACGCCGGTGAGCCTGACGCCTTCGCGCTCGAAATCAAGCAACACCGCATTGTCGGCCAGCGTGCGCGCGGTCAGCGAAGCGATGCGGGTCAGCCGCGCCTCGCCCGGCTGGACCGAGAATACCCGCCGCCCATCCGATTCGAGCGTGAAAGCGATATCGGGCCGCGCCATGGCCAGCCGCTTCACCACATCGCTGCAGGCGGCATATTCACTGCGCGGCGAACGCAGGAACTTGCGCCGCGCGGGCACGCGCGCGAACAGGCTGTCGACCCGGATGCGCGTGCCAGGCGGCAACGAGGCGGGGCCGTCCTCGACCACGTCGCCATGGTCGACCACGCGCCGCCAACCATCGCCGGTGACGGTACGGCTGGCGATCGAGAGACGCGCGACGCTGGCGATGCTGGGCAGCGCCTCGCCGCGGAACCCCATCGTGGTCACGAGCTCGATCGCATCATCGGGCAGCTTCGACGTGGCATGCCGTTCGAGCGCCAGCGCGATCTCGTCCGCCGCCATGCCGCAGCCATTGTCGATGACCTCGATTCCGGCAAGCCCGCCATCGGTCAGCGCGATGCTGATACGGTCTGCACCGGCGTCGATCGCGTTCTCGACCAGCTCCTTCAACGCACTGGCCGGTCTTTCCACCACTTCGCCTGCTGCGATCCGGTTTATCAGGGCGTTTGGCAGCCTTCGTATTGACATGGACACGCCTCTAGCCCAAGCGCGGCTTGGACGCGACTCCCGAGTTCCCAGCATTTTTCTGCCTTGGTCTGGCCGGGCGCACGGGTTAGCCTCCGCCCCGGGATATCTGCACACATCACGGTCCGTCAGCCGCTCCCTCCATTTAGTTCTGGAAAGTCTGCATGTCGTTCATCTCCAAACTCTTCCGGTTCGGTTCGCACAACATGGCGATCGATCTGGGCACCGCGAATACGCTTGTCTATGTCCAGGATCAGGGCATCGTGCTGAACGAGCCTTCGGTGGTGGCACTGGAGACGCTGAACGGCATCAAGCGGGTCAAGGCCGTGGGCGTCGATGCTAAGATGATGATGGGCAAGACCCCCGATTCGATCGAGGCCATCCGCCCGCTTCGTGACGGCGTGATCGCCGACATCGAAGTCGCCGAGCACATGATCAAGCACTTCATCCAGAAGGTGCACGGCAAGCGCAGCATGTTCAGCTATCCCGAAATCGTGATCTGCGTGCCCTCGGGCTCCACCTCGGTCGAGCGCCGCGCGATCCGCGATGCCGCGTCGAACGCGGGCGCGAGCCAGGTGATGCTGATCGTCGAGCCGATGGCCGCGGCGATCGGTGCCGACATGCCCGTGACCGAGCCGGTCGGATCGATGGTCGTCGATATCGGCGGCGGCACCACCGAAGTCGCGGTGCTCTCGCTGCGTGGTCTTGCCTATACCACTTCGGTGCGCACCGGCGGCGACAAGATGGACGAAGCGATCGTCTCCTATGTCCGTCGTCACCATAACCTGCTGATCGGTGAAACCACCGCCGAGCGGATCAAGAAGGATTTCGGCATAGCGGTCGCTCCGCCCGACGGCATCGGCCACACGATCCAGATCAAGGGGCGCGATCTCGTCAACGGCGTGCCCAAGGAAATCTCGATCAACCAGGGCCAGATCGCCGAAGCCCTATCAGAACCGATCAGCACCATCGTCGAGGGCGTGCGCATCGCGCTCGAAAACACCGCGCCAGAACTGGCCGCAGATATCGTCGACCAGGGCATCGTGCTCACCGGCGGGGGCGCGCTGATCGCTGGGCTCGATGCGCATCTGCGCGAAGAGACCGGTCTGCCGGTTTCGGTGGCGGAGGATCCCTTGACCTGCGTTGCCATCGGCACCGGTCGCGCCATGGAGGATCCCATCTTCCGCGGCGTGCTGATGACCGCCTGACGGGCGACTAAAGCATGGCGCCGCCCCGCAATCGGCGCCCCGGGTTCTCCCGCAAGGCGCAGCTGCAGATTTTCACCGGGTATTTGCTCGCCTTCACGGGGGCATTTGCCGGCTTGCTGCTGCTTGCGCTGTCGCATTTCGATCCCGCTGCCTTTTCGGCCGTGCGTTCGGTCGCAGCAGAACTTGGCGCGCCGCCCGCGCGGCTGTTCACCGGCATGCGCGTAGGCGTGCAGGACGGCTGGCGCGAGGTCGCCGCCTATTTCAACGCGGGATCCAAGAATGCCGAACTCCAGCGCGAGGTCGAGCGCAACCGCATCCGCCTGATCGAAGCGCGCGCGCTCAAGCAGGAAAACCGCGAGCTTCGCCGTCTGCTCGGGCTGATCAAGCAGGAGGGCCGCCCCGTCGCCACCGCACGCCTGATCAATTCGAGCGCCTCGAGCAGCCGCCGCTTCGCCACGCTCGATGTCGGATCGCGCCAGGGCGTGCAGCGCGGCCAGCCGGTGCGCGCACAGCGCGGGCTGATCGGCCGCGTGCTCGAGACCGGGCCCAATACCTCGCGCGTGCTGCTGCTCAGCGATGCCGAGAATGTCGTGCCCGTCCGCCGTGCGCGCGACGGCATCGTTGCATTTTCGCAAGGCCGCGGCGATGGCCGGGTGGATATCAAGCTGATCGATATCGGCATCAACCCGTTCAAGGTCGGCGACGTGATGGTGACATCGGGCAATGGCGGCATCTATCCGCCCAATGTTCCGGTGGCGATCATCGAGAAGCTGACCGGCGACGGCGCGATCGGCAAGCTGCTCGCCAATCCGGCTGGCACCGATTTCGTCATCGTGCAGGAAGTCTACGAGCCCGAACTGGTCGATCCCGAAGCGAGCGGCCTGCCCCCCGCCAATGCCGAAGCCGCCGCGCCGCTGTCTGCGCCGCGCAAGAGCGAGCCTGCGAAAAAGCCCGCAACCAGGGCACCGGCATCGACTGCTGCGGCAGCCGCGCCCGCCCCTGCCGCGTCCGCGCCGCAAGCGCCGCCCGCAGGGCAGGTCCAGCCATGAACGCGCCTTATCGCGCCCGGCTGAACCGCGAGCCCTCCGCCTTTCGCAAGGCGGCTGTGCCGATCGGATCGGTGCTGATCGGATCGATGACTCCGCTGCTGCCCATCGTCGCCTCGGCGCCAGTGCTGCCGCCCTTCGGGCTGGTCGTGCTGATCTGCTGGCAATTGCTGCGCCCTGGCATCTGGCCGGTCTGGGCGGGGGTTCCGTTCGGCATGTTCGACGATATCATGAGCGGCCAGCCGGTGGGCAGCGCGGTTCTGCTCTGGTCGATCATCCTGATCGCGCTCGACCTGATCGAGCAGCGCTATATCTGGCGCAATTACTGGCAGGACTGGTTCATCGCCGCGCTGTGCCTTATATTCGGGCTGGCAGGAGGCCTTGCGATCAACAATTTTCTTGTCAGCGACACGCGCCTTTCGGTGCTGTACCCCCAGATGATCCTGGCGATCTTCACCTATCCGCTGGTGCTGCGCCTTGTCGCGCGGCTCGACCATATCCGCCTCAAGCGCTGAGGGACGGCTGACCGATGATACGCCCGGGCAAGCTGATCACCCGCAATTCGCTGAACATCACGTTCAATCGCCGCACCATGCTGATCGGCGGGGCGCAGGGGCTGGTCGGCGCGATCCTGGCCGCGCGCATGGCCTATATCTCGGTGGTCGAGAACGAGCGCTACAAGATGCTGTCGGAGAGCAACCGGGTCAACCTGACGCTCATCCCGCCGCGCCGGGGCTGGATCATCGACCGCAATGGCAAGCCGCTCGCCAACAACAAGGCCGATTTTCGCGTCGACCTCATTCCGCAGCGCGTGCGCGATGTCGACGGCACGATCGACCAGCTGGCGACCATCCTGAAGATGACACCGGACAAGGTCGACGATCTGCGCGCGGCGATGAAGGACGCGCGCGGGCTGCAGCCGGTGCCGGTCGCGGCGGGGCTGAGCTACGAGGATTTTGCCGCGCTTTCGGTCCGCCTGCCCGATCTGCCCGGTGTCGCGCCGCAGCGCGGCTTTTCGCGCCAGTATCCCACCGGCGCGGCGGTCGGCCATCTGCTCGGCTATGTCGGCATCGCCAATGCCGAGGAGTACGAGGAAAGCAAGAACCCGCTGCTGATCACGCCTGGGTTCAAGATCGGCAAGGATGGGCTGGAGAAATATTTCGAGCCGCAGCTTCAGGGCAAGCCGGGTGCGCGCAAGGTCGAGGTGACCGCCCGCGGCAAGATCGTCCGCGAACTGGGCGTGCAGGAAGACGTGCCCGGCAAGCCGCTCAAGCTCACCATCGATGGCGGGCTGCAGGAGTTCGTCGCGCGCCGCATGGGCCGCGAGTCGGGCGCTGCGGTGGTGATCGACTGCCAGACCGGCGGCATCCTCGCCTTCTCGTCGATGCCCTGCTTCGACCCCAACAGCTTTTCCGACGGCATCGGGCGGTTGGAATATGCGATGCTGTCGCAGGATGAGCGCGTGCCGCTGCTCAACAAGGCGACGCGCGGGCTCTATCCGCCCGGATCGACGCTCAAGCCCATGGCCGCGGTCGCCTGCCTGCAGCATGGCGTCGATCCCGAAGAGACGATCAACTGCCCCGGTGGCTATCGCCTCGGCAACCGCTTCTACCAGTGCCTGGGGCGTCACGGCCCGGTCAACATGGTCCGTGCGATCGAGAAGAGCTGCAACACCTATTTCTATGCGCAAGCGCACCGGCTTGGGTACGACAAGATCGCGATGGTCGCGCGCGAAATGGGTCTGGGCGAGGATTTCAACCTTGCCGGGCTCAATCAGCGCTATGGCACCATTCCCGACAGCGAATGGAAGATGCGTAAGTTCAAGCAGGCATGGACTGCGTCTGACTCGCTCAATGCAGTCATCGGCCAGGGCTATGTGATCTGCAATCCGCTGCAACTGGCGGTCATGGTCGCGCGGTTGGCCTCGGGTCGAAAGCTCTATCCGCATCTCATCCCGGACAACAGGGTCGCCCCCACCCTCCCCTATGCTCCCGAGCATCTCGCGATCGCGCACCAGGGCATGGCGCAGGTGGTGAGCCAGGGTACGGCGGCGCGCTCCAAATTGCCGCTCGAAGGCATCGCCATGGCCGGCAAGACCGGCACCGCGCAGGTGCGCGGGCTCGGATCGGGCAGCCGGGGTGGCGCGGGCGTGCCGTGGAAATATCGCGACCACGGCCTGTTCGTCTGCTTTGCGCCAGTCGAGCAACCGCTCTATGCCGCTGCCGTGGTCATCGAGCATGGCCTGGGCGGATCGCGCGCCGCTGCGCCCGTCGCCAAGGATTTCATGACCTATATGTTCGACCCGCAAAAGGCGATGGACAGCCTGGCTGCGATGGAAGCTGGCTGGGGAGGCAACATCCAGGAGCGGATGGCCTCCGAATTCGCGTCGTTCCGCGCACGCGCCGAGGGCCGCGTGGCCGAGCCTCCGCCGCAAGAGGCCGCCGACTGATGCTGGCCTTCGTTCCCCGCCCGGTGGCGGAGCTGCCGTGGCAGATCATCTTCATTACCGTCGCCATCGCCGGGTTCGGCGTCATCGTACTCTATTCGGCCGCCGGGGGCAGCGTCTCGCCCTGGGCAGGCATTCATGCGCTGCGCTTCGTCGTGTTCCTTGCAATGGCGCTGGTGATCCGGCTGTTCAGCGAGAATTTCGTCAAATGGGGCACCTTCCCCGCTTATGCAGTGTTTGCGGTATTGCTGCTGCTCGTCGAGCTCGCAGGCGCGGTGAAAGGCGGCAGCCAGCGCTGGATCGAACTGGGTTTCATCCGGCTGCAACCGTCCGAATTCATGAAACCGCTGGTGGTGCTCGCCATTGCGCGCTTCTACGAGATGCTGCCCATTGGGCAGGCGCGCAGCTGGTCGGCGATCTGGCCACCGCTGGTGCTGATCGGCGTGCCCTGGTTCCTCGTCATGACCCAGCCCGATCTCGGCACCTCGATCGCGGTGATGACCGGGGGTGTCACCGTGATGTTCCTGGCGGGCGTCCCCTTGCGCCTTTTCATCGGTGCGGGCCTCGCCGGCGCGGCCTTCGTTCCCTTCGCCTTCTTCTTCCTGCTCAAGGAATATCAGCAGAACCGCGTGCTGATCTTCCTCGATCCGGAAAGCGATCCGCTGGGTACCGGCTATCATATCAGCCAGTCGAAGATCGCGATCGGATCGGGCGGCATCGGCGGCAAGGGCTATTTGCAGGGATCGCAGAGCCATCTCGACTATCTGCCCGAAGGCCATACCGATTTCGTCTTCGCGACGATGGCAGAGGAATGGGGCTTGATCGGCGGATTGTTCGTGATCGTGATGTTCGCCCTGCTGCTGCGCTGGTCGACCGTCGTTTCGCTCAACGCGCCCAGCCGCTTCGGCAAGCTGGCAGGTGGCGGGCTCACCATGGTCATCTTCTTCTATATCGCCATCAACATGCTGATGGTGATGGGCCTTGCCCCGGTCGTCGGTATCCCCCTCCCGTTCCTGAGCTATGGCGGGTCGTCGATGATGACGATCATGATCTGTATCGGCCTGCTGATGGGCATCGAGCGCAACACCAGACAGGGCGGCGGCGGGGGTCGCCTGCTCCCTTGAGCGACGAAGAAAGGGGCCTGCTTCCCAGGCTTTCGAGGCGCCGCTGTGCCCACCACAAAATTCTGCAAAAAAGCCAAAAAAAGCTCTTCCCATCCCCGCCCGATCCTATATAGGCAGCGCTCTCCCGGCGGTCGCTGATTCGAGCGGACCTGCCAAGGATGGATGGACGCATAGCTCAGTTGGTAGAGCAGCTGACTCTTAATCAGCGGGTCCTTGGTTCGAGCCCAAGTGCGTCCACCAAACTTCTCAATGGCTTAAGTGCAAATATACACCCTACCCAAGGGGTTGTCGAGAGCCACGTAATCGCCACGTAATCAACGTGTTTCGTAGGCTGGCGTAGAGGCTTGATTTTCGATGTGCGGGAGGACGCTTCCTCCCTGGTCGAACCCGCTGCGCGTCTTCTTCACACCCACCTCAGCGGGGACACCCCGCAACGCCCCGAAACGAGGAGCGGGGCTGCTGACGCGCTCTGTCCCGCAGGGCTGTCTGCCCTGCTCCTGAGGGCGCGGTGTCTGACGCATGGGGCCCCGCACGCACTCTGATCCGGCGGACATGGCCCAAAGCGCAGGCCGGGAAAGCCGACAGGCCCCGCCTTTCCGCCTGCGCAAGCGATGACGCGATGCTCCGCCTCTGTCAGGGTGCAGCTTTTCTGCCATGGCGATCTCGCTGGTCGCTCGTGCAACTACAAGCCTTGGGATTTGAAAGTGAAAGTCTGGCGGGCTTCGCCGTGACGGAAGGAGGATCGAGAGAGAGGCTCCCGGCCAGCCGTCATGGAGATTCCCCATGGATATGCAGGTTCTCGATACGCGCCGCGACTCAAGCGGCGGTTACAAGGTGGATGTCTCGCGCGGCTCGCGCGTGGGTCGGGTGTCGTCGGAATGGTTCTCGCGCCCCGATGATGAGCGGTTTCTGTCACTGGGCGATCTGGCCCGATCGGTGCGCGGTCGGTCTGAACGGAGCCGGACGCGCGTGGTCGAGACGGCGCTTATCCATGTCGAAGCAAGCAGCAATGATCCGGAACGCCTGGCTCTCATGTTGCCGGGTGCCGAGGCACCGGTGACGCCAACCCACTGGAGCTTTGGGCAACTGGCTAGCCAGGTAGGCGCTCCTGCTGCCTATCTGCGCCAACTTCCGGCACCGCTCGCCGCGATCAATCTGCAATATGGGCTGACGTCCAACCGAGCCGAGCAGATCAAGACGCTCGAGACCGACGATCCGGTTTCCGGGGGCCGCCTCGAACTGCGCGCCGTGACAGGCCCCGACTACGGCCGGATTTACGACCACGAACTCGTCGAAGCGGTGCAGAAGATCGCTGGCAACGGCACCGGCGACACACGCTGGAAGGTTCCGGGCGTGCTCGACTGGTCGACCGGGGTCTACAATCCTTGTGTGGACATCTCGAAGGATACGACCACGCTCTATGCGTCGGATCGCGACGTATTCCTGTTTCTGGTCGATGATCTCAACCCGATCGAAGCCGGGCGCCTGCCCGACGGATCGCCCGATCTCTACTTCCGGGGCTTCTATTGCTGGAACTCCGAGGTCGGCGCCAAGACGCTCGGCATGGCAAGCTTCTACCTGCGCGCGGTCTGCCAGAACCGGAACCTGTGGGGGGTGGAGGACTTCGAAGAGATCAGCATCCGCCACAGCAAATATGCGGCGAACCGCTTTGCCCACGAAGCCGAACCCGCGCTGCTGAACTTTGCCAACTCCTCGCCGCAGCAGTTCGTCAACGGCATCAAGACCGCGCGGGAGCGAATTGTCGCCCGCAGCGACGAAGACCGGCAGGATTTCCTCCGGGCGCGCGGATTCTCCAAGGCTGAAACCGGCCGGATCATCGAGACCGTCCTCGCCGA
>Ga0233424_10000091_pt1 | contig 125420 bp, 108 predicted proteins | sample Watercolumn_Towu_FD_181011 | JGI IMG/M metagenome (GOLD analysis project Ga0233424, IMG submission 181011) | Freshwater microbial communities from Lake Towuti, South Sulawesi, Indonesia - Watercolumn_Towuti2014_125_MG | ecosystem: Environmental > Aquatic > Freshwater > Lake | place...
CGTCGATGTAGAACTGGTAGTTGGTGAAGAGCACGAAGTTCTGGAAGTGCTCGGGCGAGCAGCCGGTGTAGTGGCGCAGGCGGTGCAGGGAGTAGTCCACCCGCGGCGCGGTGAACAGGGCCAGGGGCTCGGGTGCGCCGGGGGCGCTGCGATGGGTGCCGTTGGCAATGCCGTCGTCCATGGCGGCCAGGTCGGGCAGGTCGAAGACATCGCGCATCAGCAGGCGGCGCTCGGCGCTCAGGCTGCCTTCCACATGCTCATGCTCGGAGAGCGAGAAGTGCAGGGGAATGGGCTGGGTGCTGCTGCCCACCTCCAGGGCCTGGCCATGGTTGTCCAGCAGCAGCTGGAACTGTTCCAGGTAGTAGTCGCCAAAGAGATCGGGCCGGGTCAGGGTGGTTTCGTAGACGCCGGGACCGGCCACAAAACCGTAGGCCAGGCGCGAGGGTGTGGGCGTGGCCGCGCGGGCCACGGTGTCGGTGCGCAGGCGCACAAAGGGGTAGCAGGCGCGCACCGGGCCGAGGTCCTCGCCGGCCACGAAGCGCTGTAGCGCCTCGCGCAGGCAGGCGGTACCGGCCTCGTAGATCTCGCGGGCGCGCGCCAGGGCGGACGCGGCATCGCTGAAGGACTGGGGAGCGAAGAAGGGCGCCTGCAGCGCCTGGGCACGGTTGAGGGTCATGGGCCCATTGTGGCGTGAGTGGCGTGACTGGCGCGCGTGCCGCGATCGCTCCGGGGCGCTTCCAGCCAGGCCTCGATCTCGCCGCGGCCCAGACCCAGATCGCGCAGATCGCGCGCGTCCATGGCCAGCAGCTGTTCGCGGTCGGCGGCGCGGCGGCGCCGGGCGGCCCAGAGCCGGCGCAGCGCCACCCACCAGCGGTGCGGGTGCAGCAGGGGCGAAGAGAAGAACAGGGGGCGGGCGGGGGTGGGGTGGCTGTTCATGCCCCGCATGCTCGGCTCGGCGCTAAGATTCGAGAAGTTGAATCATCTGATGTGTTTGTTTAGAAAAGCTGATGAGAAGCCTGAATCTGGACCAGCTGCGCACCCTGGTGGCCATCGTGGACCTGGGCAGCTTTGCCGCGGCGGCCCAGGCCCTGCACCTGTCGGCGCCCACGGTGAGCCTGCACATCAGCGAGCTGGAGGCGCGCCTGGGCACGGCCTTGCTGCTGCGCGCCAAGCGCGGTGGGGCCCAGGCCACGGCGGCCGGCGCGGCCCTGGTGCTGCGCGCCCGCCAGCTGCTGCGCGATGCCGAGGAGGCCGAGCAGCTGGTGCGCCGCCATGCCCAGGGCCTGGCCGGCAAGGTCAGGCTGGGCACGGCCACCGGCGTGGTGGTCTATCTGCTGCCCCAGGTGCTGGAGCGTCTGGCGCGCGACTACCCGGAGATCGAGGTGGAGGTGCAGGTGCTGGGCTCGCTGGACACGCTGGCGCGCCTGGAGGCCGGCAGCCTGGACATCGGCCTGGTGGCCCTGCCGGTGGCGCCGCGCGCGGGCCTGGAGCTGCGGCCCTGGCGGCGCGACCCCATGATGGCCTTTCTGCCGCCCCACTGGGAGGCGCCCGAGCAGGTGGACCCGGCCTGGCTGGCCGAGCGCCCCCTGGTTTTCAACGACAGCCGCACCCAGATGTACCGCCTGACCATGGCCTGGTTCGGCGCAGCCGGCTACAGCCCCAGTGCGCGCATCGAGCTGAACTTCACCGAGGCCATGAAGAGCCTGGTGGCGGCCGGCTATGGCGCGGCCCTGCTGCCCCTGGAACAGGCCGGCGGTGGGGCGGTGGCCCTGCACCATCTGGCCGTGCATGAGCGCATCCAGATCCGGCCGCTGGTGCCGCCCCTGGTGCGCGAGCTGGGTGTGGCCCACCGCCCGCCCGAGCTGCTGCCGCCGGGCGCGCGCGCCGTGCTGGAGGCCCTGGCGGCCCTGGCCCAGGTGGAGGCCTAGAAGCTCAGGCTCACCGCCAGGCCGCGGCCGCCCAGGCCGGGCTCCAGCCGCAGCCGGGCCTGGTGGCGGGCGGCGGCGCTTTCCACGATGGCCAGGCCCAGACCGCTGCCCGCCTGGTCCTGGCCGGGCATGCGGTAGAAGCGCCGGAAGACCTGGCGGTGCAGCTCGGGCGGGATGCCCGGGCCCTCGTCCGCCACGCGCAGGCTGGCGGGCTGCTCGGCCGTGGCCGCCTCGATGCGCACCTCCACCCGGCTGTCGGGCGGCGAGTACTTGATGGCGTTGTCCAGCAGGTTGTCGATCAGGGCGGCCATGCTCTCGCGGTGCAGGGGCAGCTCGCAGCGTTCGGGGGCCAGCAGCTCCAGCTCGATGCCGCGGGCCAGGGCCAGCTGGCTGGACAGGGCCATGCGGTCCACCACCAGGGCCACCAGGTCCTGCGCTTGGAGCTGGCTGTCTTCGGCCGTCGCGCCGGAGCGCGCCAGGGACAGCAGCTGGTGCACCGTGTGCGTGGCGCGGTGCAGGCCCTCGAGCAGGCGCTCGCGGGCCACACGGCGGCGTGCCGGGTCGGGCGCATCCAGCAGGGGCTCGGCATTGAGCTGCATCACGGCCAGCGGGGTCTTGAGCTCGTGCGCGGCGTCGAGCAGGAACTCGTGCTCGCGCTGGATGCGCTCGTTGAGCCGGGCCAGCAGACGGTTGACCGCACTCACCAGGGGCGCCAGCTCGCGATAGGGGCTGCTGGGCAGGGGCGAGAGATCGCTGGCCGAGCGGCCCTCGATCTCGCGCCCGATCTGGCGCAGCGGGCGCAGGCCGCGGCCCAGGATCAGCCAGGCCGGCAGCAGCAGCAAGGGGATGCTCAGCAGCAGGGGGCGGGCGTAGTAGGACAGGCCGTGGAAGCTGAAATGCCAGCTGCCCGGCACCTCCTGCCAGCGCCGCAGCAGGATGCCGTGGCCGGGATCCTGCACCTCGTGGAACAGCCATTCGGCCGTGTTTCTCAGCTGGCTGGGGTCGGGCGGGCGGCGGTCTTCGGCCAGGCCGTGCGGGCCGGCCTGGTGGATCAGCCGGCCCTCGAGCCAGACCTGCAGCAGCACATGGGGGGCGCGGTAGCCCGTGTCCCACCAGCCGCCGCGGCGCAGCTGCTCCAGCCGGGTGAGCGCGTCCGAGATCTCGGCTGGCGGCCGCTCGCGCAAGAGCTCCACCTGCAGGCGCACCTGGTCGGCCCACTGGCGGTTGTCGGCCTCGCCATAGCGCTTTTGCAGCACCTTGACGTCGTAGACCTCGCGCGCCATCAGGCCCAGCCACACCAGCAGCAGCACCAGGGCGAAGCCGCCCAGCATGCGGCCGAAGAGGGAGCGGTTGGGCGGCTCGCCACGGGCATCGACCGGACGCAGGGCCGGGCCGGCACCCGGCAGGGCCTCGGCAGCGCCGGCCAGGGCGGTGGCCGCGGCGCCGGGCAGCAGGCCGCTCATTCGCGCTCCACCATATAGCCCACGCCGCGCACGGTGCGGATATAGCCGTCGCCGATCTTCTTGCGCAGATTGAACATGTGCACGTCCAGGGCCTGACCCTCGCTGTGTGGCAGGGCGCGGCTCTCCAGCTCGCGGCGGGTCATCACGCGGTCGGGGTAGCGCATCAAGGTGTGCAGCAGGGCGAACTCGGTCTTGGACAGGGAGATGGGCTGGCCCGCGCGCGTCAGCACCATACGGCGCTCGTCCAGCAGCAGGTCCTTGGCGCGCCAGTGCAGCTCCTCGCTGCCCTCCTTGGCGGGCGCGGCACGGCGCACCACGGCACGCAGGCGCGCCAGCAGCTCGGAGGCCACAAAGGGCTTGATCAGGTAGTCGTCGGCACCGCCGTCCAGGCCGCCAAGCCGGTCCTCCAGGCTGTCGCGCGCGGTGATGACCAGGATGGGCAGCTGGCGGCGCTCGGCGCGGAAGTGGCGCAGCAGGTCCATGCCATTGCCATCGGGCAGGCCCAGGTCCAGCAGCAGGGCGTCGAAACTCTCCTCCTGCACCCAGTAGCGCGCATCGGCCGCACGCCGCACCCACACCACTTCGTGACCAGAGTCCTGCAGTGCCGACTGCAGTGAACGCCCCAGGGCCAGGTCGTCCTCGATCAAACACACTCTCATGACAGCTCTCTGCTCTCTGCCGCGGCCTTAAGCCAGCATTAATCCAGCCTTTATCGAGCCTGAAGGCGGGCGGCGCGACAGTTGTTACCAGTTCAAAACCAATTGTGCTGTGAGCCTGATGCTGCGCCTCTCCGCTGTTTCCCTGTGTCTGTTGCTGAGTGCCTGCGGCGGTCTGCCGCCCGCTGCCGAGGCGCCGGCTTCTGCCCCGGTGGCCGTTCGTCCTGCGGCCGAGTTCCGGCTCAGCCGGGCGCAGTTCGAACAGCTCTTCCCCAAGCGCCTGCCCTTCTATACCTACGAGGGCCTGGTGGCGGCTGCCACGGCCTATCCGCAGTTCGCCAATGGCGGGGACGCTGAGCGCGACCGCCAGGAGATGGCGGCCTTTCTGGCCAATATCATGCAGGAGTCCGACTCCCTGCAGGCGGTGCGCGAGTACAACCAGGCGGCCTACGACCATTACTGCCGCCAGGGGCCGGGCGAGAGTTGCGCGCCCGGCCAGCAGTACTACGGGCGCGGCCCCATCCAGCTGAGCTGGAACTTCAACTATCTGCACGCCGGCCAGGCCCTGGGCCTGGACCTGTGGGGCAATCCCGATCTGGTGGCCACCGATGCCACCGTGGCCTGGAAGACCGCGCTCTGGTACTGGATGGAGCGCACCGGTCCCGCAACCATGACGGCCCACGAGGCCATGCAGGGCGGCATCGGCTTCGGAGGCACGATCCGCGCCATCAACGGCATCGTCGAATGCGACCAGCCGGGCGACGCCACGGCTCAGCGTCGCATCGCGCGCCGGCTGGCCTTCTATACCCAGGCGGCACAAGTCCTCGAGGTTTCTCGCGGCGGCAATCTGGGCTGCTGACATCCACCGACAACAAGCAGTAGAACCAAGGAGATCCCCCGTGAGCAAGAAGAGCAGTCTCGGGCGTCGTTGCACCGGCGTCGTCATTCCCGGCCAGGCCGGTCGCCAGCCCGCGCACCTGGGCGTCATTCCGGCCGCCGTCTGTGCCCTGCTGGCCCTGAGCCTGCCGGCCCAGGCGCAGCAGCAGCCGGCACAGCCCGCGGCCGGCACGGCCGCCAACAAGCTGGACACCGTGGTGGTCACCGGCATCCGGGCCAGCCTGAAGAAGGCCCTGGATACCAAGCGCGATGCCGATTCCATCGTCGACGTGGTGACCGCCGAGGACGTGGGCAAGTTCCCCGCCACCAATGTGGCCGAGGCCATCACCGTGATTCCCGGCGTGAGCATCGACAAGGCCTTCGGCCAGGGCGAGAAGGTCTCCATCCTCGGCACCGATCCCGCACTCAACCGCACGCTGCTGAACGGCCAGGCCATCGCCTCGGGCGACTGGTTCATGTCCGAGCAGCAGGGCCGCACCTTCAACTACTCCCTGCTGGCGCCGCAGCTGGTCAGCAAGGTCGAGGTCTACAAATCGCCCGAGGCCTGGCTGGATGAGGGCTCCATCGGCGGCACCGTGAATGTGTCCACCCGCAAGCCGCTGGAGCTCAAGGGCCTGACCCTGAACGGCGCCGTGAGCTATCTCTACAACGACCGCGTGGAAGGCGGCAAGCCTTCGCTGTCGGGTCTGGTGGGCTGGAAGAACGAGGCCAATACCTTCGGCGTGCTGCTCTCGGCCCAGCGCTCGGAGGAGCGCATCCGCCGTGACGGTGTCGAGTCCTACGGCACCGTCAGCGGCAAGGACTACATCAACGGCCGCGGCGGCTCGCCCAACTCCATCACCACCACCACCACGGACTGGTCGCAGAACCCGCCGGCCACCATGCCGCCCAGCTGCGTGGGCGACTGCAAGACCACCTTGCTGGCCAATCCCGGTGCGATCGCCCCCAACTCGATCAGCGCGCACTACTTCGACCAGACCCGCAAGCGCGATACGCTCTCGCTGTCGCTGCAGGCCAAGCCGCACAAGAACCTGGACGTCGAGTTCAACGCCCTGGACGTGAAGGCCAAGTACGACAACATCACGCATTCCATGTTCGCCTTCAACGGCAACCCCTGGAATTCGCTCAACGCCATGACCGGCCTGACGGTGGATGGCGGCGTGATCACCCAGGCCAGCTTCCGCAATGCGCTGACGGTCTACGACCTGATCAACCGCCGTGCCACGGTGGACACCGACTCCTACGACCTCAAGCTCAGCTGGAAGGAAGACCGCTGGTTCGCCTCGGCCCACGCCGGCACCTCCAAGGCCAAGGGCGGCACCGACCGTCAGGTCTTCGGCGAGTTCCTGGGCAAGGCCAACTACAGCTACGACCTCAGCGGCTCGGTGCCGCGCGTGGCCTTCAGCGGCTACCAGACCGCGCCCATCAGCGACATCGCCGCCCACATGGCCCCGGCCAAGACGGGCAGCCCCTTCAACGACCCGCAGGGTTTCCGTCTGGACGGCGGCGGTCCGGCCGGCGGCTGGCACACCAACCCGCCCAGCGCCACCAACTGGAGCGCGGGCTGGGGCGGCAATATCGTCACCAAGCCCACCAGCGACGAGGAGAAGTACTTCCAGGTGGACTTCGGCCTGAAGTTCAAGGACTCGCCGCTCACGCAGCTGCGCTTCGGCCTCAAGCGCCGCGAGCACGAGACCTCGCAAACCATGTCGGGCGTCTCCCTGGCCTCGATCAAGGGCTATGGCGATCTGAGCGCCAGCCAGTTCAATCCGCAGTCGGTGCCGGGCAACTACCTCAATGGCTTCGGCGATGTGGGCGATCTCAACAAGCGCTTCATGATCGATGGCTGGGCCCTGGCCGACTACATCAACAGCGGCAAGTGGCTGGCCCCCTGGCAGAAGCAGCCGGTGCCTAGCACCTTCAGCGATCCCTCCTATGCCGCTAACACCTGGACGGTGAAGGAGAACGTCAACGCTGGCTATGTGCAGGCTGATTTCAGCCACGACCGCCTGCGTGGCAATGTGGGCCTGCGCCTGGTGCAGACCGAGTCCGACAGCATCGGCTGGGCCTGCACGGTCAATGTCAGCCCCTGCCCCGCGGACAAGTACGGCCCCACCAGCGTCAAGAAGAAGTACACCAACACCCTGCCCAATCTGAACCTGGTGTACGACCTGAACGACAACGTGGTGCTGCGTGGCTCGGCGGCCAAGGTCATGTCCCGCCCCAACTACGGCGATATGTCCAGCTACCTGTGGATCGGCGACGCCACCCTCACCGGCGGCGGCGGCAATCCCAATCTCAATCCCTACAAGGCCACCAATCTGGACTTCTCGGCCGAGTGGTACTTCGCGCCCAACTCCATCCTGGCCGGCACGCTCTTCCACAAGAAGATCGACAACTACATCCTGGTCGCCACGCAGAAGGAAAGCCACTACAACCAGAACCAGCAGAAGGTCACCGAGTACGACATCTCGCGCCCCAGCAATGCCGGCACGGCCAAGATCAAGGGCCTGTCCCTGGCCTTCCAGACCAGCCTGGGCAACGGACTGGGCGTGCTGACCAACTACACCTACGCCGATGCCAAGGCCGCGACGGGCGCCCGCCTGCCCTTCAACTCCAAGCACCAGGTGACCTTCAGCCCCTTCTACGAGACCGACCGCTGGAGCGTGCGCACCACCTATTCCTGGCGCTCCAAGTACTACACCCAGGCGGATCGCGGCAACTTCCTGGTCACGGATGACTACGACTCCCTGGAAGCCAGCGTGAACATCAAGCTCACCGACCAGCTCACCCTGAGCCTGGATGGCATGAATCTGCTGGACAGCGAGTACCGCTCCTATGCCGAGGTGCCGGGCGTGGCCAATACCGAGAAGTTGACCCGGGGCATCTACAAGACCGGTCGCCGCTACATGGCTTCGCTGCGCTACAGCTACTGATCTGATGAGGAGGGGCAGCCTGGCGCGCGGATCCGCCTCCGGTCCGCGTGTCTGGGCTGCACATGAAGTATGGAATCGACGATGGTGGCGGCCCGCAGGGAGGCGTTCGGTGGGCCTGACGAAAGCCGGGGCGGCCCGGCCCTGATGCCCTGGCCGCGCCGTATGCAGGCCAGCGTGATGCCGGGCGCGGCAGGCCTGGTCACGGCGCCGCAGGCGTCGGGGCCGCGCCTGCAGGCCGCCATCCGGCGCCTGGGCCTGGCCGATCTGCCCCTGGTGCTGAGCCTGGACCAGGTCGACACGGGCGCGCCGCCCGGGCCGCAGATGAACGAGGGCTACCGCCTGCACATCGATGCGCGTGGCCGGGCGGAGCTGCGTGCCCACGGCGTGTTCGGCGCCCTGCGCGGCCTGGAGACCCTGCGCCAGCTGCGCGATCTGGCGCCCGCCGGCCAGGGCCTGCCGGCCCTGCGCATCGACGATGCGCCGCGCTTTGCCTGGCGCGGCCTGCTGCTGGACTGCGCGCGCCGCTTTCTGCCGCTGGACGATCTCAAGCGCCAGCTCGAGGGCATGGCCGCCGCCAAGCTCAATGTGCTGCACTGGCATCTGACCGACGATCAGGCCTGGCGCCTGGCCTCGGCCCGCTACCCGCGCCTGCAAAGCCATGCCGTGCCGGATGGCTTGTTCTACACCCCCGAGCAGGCGCGCGAGCTGGTGAGCTTTGCCGCCGAGCGCGGCATCCGCGTCGTGCCAGAGCTGGACGTGCCCGGCCACACCACGGCCCTGGCCGCGGCCTATCCCGCGCTCTTCTGCCAGCCCGGCCCGCATCAGGGCGCCTACCGGCCTGAGCGCGGCTTCGGCGTTTTCAAGCCCTGCCTGGACCCGCGCCAGCCGGCCGTCTACGAATTCCTGGAGGCCATCGTGGCCGAGTGGGCCGAGGTCTTTCCGGATCCCTGCCTGCACATCGGCGGCGACGAGCTGGATCCCGAGCACTGGCTGGCCCTGGGCCTGGAGCCGCGCGCCACCCAGGCCGAGTTCCATGCCCGCCTGGCCGCCATCCTGGCCCGCCACGGCAAGCGCATGCTGGGCTGGGACGAGCTGGGCGATGTGCCCCTGCCCGGCGTGGCCGCGCAGGACCTGATGCTGCAGTCCTGGCGCGGGCCCGACCCTCTGCAACGCCTGGCCCGGCGCGGTCATCCGGTGCTGCTCTCGGCCGGTTTCTACCTGGACCAGCCCCAGCCCAGCGCCTTCCATTGGCGCCGCCTCATCGTGGCCGATCCCGCGGCCCTGCCGGGCGGCCGACCCAGCCGTGGCTGGCAGCTGGAGATCGCGCTGCCGGTGATGACGCTGCGTACGCGCCTGCTGCTCTGGGAGGGTGGAGCGGCCGTGCTGGCCTTCGAGCAGCAGTCGCCACAGGCCTGCCGCGTCGAGATCGGGGCGGGCGGCACCCTGCGCCTGGCCCTGGACAGCTGGATGGGGCCGTGCCAGCTGCGTCTGGACTCCGATGGGACGGGGTACTGGCGCATCGCCAATGTGCGCTATGCCCTGCGCGCCGCGGCCCTGGGCGAAGACGGATTGCACCGGCCCGAGCCGGCCCCGGCCTGGGATGCGGCGAGCGCGGCCCGGGTGCAGGGCGGCGAGGCCGCACTCTGGGCCGAGCTGGTGGGGTCGGAACAGCTGGATCTGCGCCTGTGGCCGCGGCTCTTCGCCGTGGCCGAGCGCTTCTGGTCGCCGGCCGAGGTGGCGGGGGACGAGGACGAGTTCTACCGCCGCCTGGACATGGTCTCGGCCTGGTCGGCCCAGGCCCTGGGCCTGCGCCACGAAGCCCAGCATCTGGAGGGCCTGCGCCGCCTGATCCCTGGCGAGGAGGAGGCCGGCCTGGCCTTGCTGCGGCGCTTTGCCGCCCTGCTGGAGCCGGGCCAGTACTACGCCCGCCAGCACAGCAAGAAGGCCGCCGGCCGCTACCACCTGGACGAGCCCCTGGACCGCCTGGCTGATGTGCTGCCGGCCGAGAACCGACCCATGCAGCGCCTGGCGCAGGCGGCGCCGGCCGAATGGCCGCAGTGGCAGGCCCTGCTGCGCCAATGCCAGCAGGACCAGGCGGCCCTGCTGGCCCTGCTGCAGCGCCAGCCCCGTCTGCGCGCCCTGCTGCCCCTGGCGCAGCAGCTGCCGGGCCTGTGCGCCCTGGGCCTGGACCTGCTGGAGCCCGGCGGCAGGCCCGACCCCGCCGCCGCCCGGGTCCTGCTGGACGCCGCCAGCCCCCTGGTGGACGAGCTGGTGCTGGCCCTGGTGCCGGCCCTGCAAGCCCTGCTGGAGGCCCGCGCATGAAGAAGAAGCCGCTTTGCCTGCTGCTGCTGGCCGGCCTGCTACCCACGCTGGCCGCGGCCCAGGCCCTGGACTTTCTGCACTGGTGGACCGCCGGCAGCGAGGCCCAGACCCTGGCCGAGCTGCGCCGCAGCGCCCTGGCCGCCGGCGTGCACTGGCGCGAGTCGCCGGTGGCCGGCGCCGGCAATGCCAACACCCTGCTCAAGACCCGCTTCCTCTCGGGCAATCCGCCCGCCCTGGCCCAGCTGGACAAGGCCGTCTCGGTCTGGGGCGAGGTCGTGCCCCTGGCCGATCTGAACCCGGTGGCCGAGGCCCAGCACTGGGGCCAGGTCTTGCCGCCCGAGATCGCCGAGGAGCTCAAGTTCCGCGGCAAGGTGGCGGCCGTGCCCATCAATGTGCACCGGCTCAACAGCCTGTGGAGCAACCGCGCCCTGCTGCAGCGCCATGGCCTGGCCGTGCCGCGCAGCTGGCCGGAGTTCTTTGCCGTGGCCGACCGGCTGCAGGCCGCGGGCGTGCTGCCCCTGGCCATCGGCGGGTCGCCGGGCCAGAAGCTCAGCGTGTTCGCCAATGTGGTGCTGGGGCAGGGCGGGGCGGACTTCTTCCAGCGCGCCCTGGTGCAGCGCGACGCAAGCCTGCTGGCCGGGCCGCAGATGCTGGCCATGCTGCGCGACTTCAAGCGCGTCAAGCGCTACACCGATGCGGGCCAGGTGGGGCGCGACTGGTCGGTGGCCACGGCCCTGCTGATCCAGGGCCGCGCGGCCATGCAGTTCACCGGCGACTGGGCCAATGGCGAGTTCCAGAAGGCCGGCCTGGTGGCCGGACGCGACTTCGACTGCAGCCCGGCCCCCGGCCATGGCGGCGAGGGCGCGGCGGGCCTGCACTACTTCGAGTTCGACCGCATCCTCTTCTTCCAGCCCCTCAATGCCCGCCAGGCCGATGAACAGCGCCGCCTGGCCGCGGCCCTGATGCAGCGCGAGGCCTCCACCCGCTTCGCGCGCATCAAGGGCGGCATCCCGGTGCGCCGCGACGCGGAGCTGGACGGCTTCAATGCTTGCGCGCGCCAGTCCTTTGCCGACTTCCGCAGCGGTCGCCGCGTGCTGGCCCTGAGCGCCCAGCTGCCCGAGGCCAGCTACGGTGCGATCCGCGATGTGGTCTCGGCCTTCTGGGCCAGCGACAAGATGACGGCCGAGCAGGCCCAGGCCCGCCTGCTCAAGGCGGCCCGGGTGAAGGATTGATGACGATGACGACGACAACAAGTGCGGCCCTGGCCAGCCCCCGCTGGCAGCGCTACCGCGAGCGCCCCGAGCTGCTGCTCCTGCCCTCCCTTGCCCTGGGTCTGATCTTCTTCTACGGCTTCATGCTCTGGACCGGCTGGCTATCGCTCACCCGCTCCAGCCTGCTGCCCAGCGACGAGTTCGTGGGCCTGCTGCAGTACCAGCGCCTGTTCGCCGACGAGCGCTGGCTGCAGGCCCTGGCCAATCTGGCGCGCTTCGCCGGGCTCTTCATCGCCATCCCCCTGGCCCTGGGCCTGGGCCTGGCCATCCTGCTGGACCAGAAGATACGTGGCGAGGGCGGGCTGCGCCTGATCTATCTGCACCCCATGGCCCTGTCCCTGATCGTCACCGGCACGGTCTGGCGCTGGCTGCTGGACCCCGAGCTGGGCCTGGCTCAGGGCCTGCGACAGCTGGGCTTCGCCGGCTTCCGGCTGGACTGGCTGGCCGACGAGGAGATGGCGCTCTACACCCTGGTGATTGCCGCGGTCTGGCAGATCACGGGCTTTGTGATGGCGGTCTTCCTGGCCGGCCTGCGCGCGGTGGACGACGCGGTGCTGCAGGCTGCGCGCCTGGACGGGGCCAGCGGCTTCACGCTCTACCGCCGCATCGTGCTGCCCACGCTGGGGCCCAGCCTGTTCTCGGCCCTGCTGGTGCTGCTGCCGGCGGCCATCAAGAGCTTTGATCTGGTGGTGGCCCTCACCGATGGCGGCCCGGGCCAGGCCAGCGAGCTGCCAGCGCTCTATATGTTCCAGATGGCCTTCGAGCGCAGCCGCCTGGGCCTGGGCGCGGCCAGTGCGATGGTGATGCTGATGATGGTGCTCTCGATTGCCCTGCCCTATGCCTATGCGCGGGCGCGCCGGGGAGCCGCCGCATGATGCTGCGCCGCACCCTCATCTACGCCCTGCTGGCGCTGTTCGCGCTCTACTTCGCGCTGCCGCTGGGCTTCATGCTGATGAACTCGCTCAAGAGCGCGGCCGAGCTGCGCGAGGGCGCCTTCCTGGCCTGGCCGCGTGCGCCGGAGCTCTCGGCCTGGCGCGCCGCCTGGGACGCGCTGGGCGGCAGCTTCCTCAACAGCCTGCTGCTGGCCGTGCCGGTGGTGACCCTGTCCAGCCTGCTGGCCGCGCTCAACGGCTTCATCCTGTGCAAGCTGCGCTTTCGCGGCAGCGAGTGGGTCTTCATCGGCCTGCTGGTGGCGCTCTTCCTGCCCATCAAGGTCTATCTGCTGCCGCTGGCGATCAGCCTGGCCAAGCTGGGCCTGTCCAAGTCGCTGGGTGTGCTGATCGCCATCCATGTGATCTACAGCCTGCCCCTGGCCCTGTTCTTCCGCAACCACTACCTGGGCTTTCCGGACGAGCTGCTGCGCGCCGCTCGCATGGATGGTGCCGGCTTCTGGGCCCTGTTCCTGCGCATCGTGCTGCCCCTGTCCAAGCCGGTCTTCGTGGTGGTCGTGATCCTGCAGTTCACGACGATCTGGAACGAGTATCTCTTCGGCCTAGTCTTCACCGAGGCCGAGAGCCGGCCCATCACCGCCGCCCTGGCCCAGCTGGGCGCCACCGGCGAGGGCGGGGTGCGCGACTACAACGTGGAAATGGCCGCGGCCCTGCTGGCGGCCCTGCCCACCCTGGCGGTCTACCTGATTGCCGGCAAACATTTCACGCGCGGCCTGGTGGCCGGCGCAGTCAAAGGATGAGACGACAACGATGACGGGTCTGGCAGTCAAGAACCTCAGCAAGGGCTTCGGCTCGCTGGCGGTGCTCAAGAATGTGGAGCTGGAGATCGCCGAGGGCGAGTTCCTGATCCTGGTCGGGCCCTCGGGCTGCGGCAAGTCCACCCTGCTGAGCCTGATTGCGGGGCTGGAGCGGCCGGACGCCGGCGAGATCCATATCGGCGATCGCCGCGAGGAGCATCTGAGCCCGCAGGAGCGCGACATCGCCATGGTCTTCCAGAGCTATGCGCTCTACCCGAACATGACCGTGGCGCAGAACCTGGGCTTCGGCCTGGAGATGCGCAAGGTGCCCCGCGCCGAGCGCGAGGCCACGGTGGCCCGCGTGGCCGAGATGCTGCAGCTCACGCCCCTGCTGGGGCGCCGCCCCGGCCAGCTCTCGGGCGGCCAGCGCCAGCGCGTGGCCATGGGCCGGGCTCTGGCGCGCCAGCCCAAGGTCTTTCTCTTCGACGAGCCCCTGTCCAATCTGGATGCCAAGCTGCGCGTGGAGATGCGCGCCGAGATCAAGCTGCTGCACCAGCGCCTCAAGACCACGGCGGTCTATGTGACCCACGACCAGGTGGAGGCCATGACCCTGGGCCACAAGATCGCGGTGATGAAGGACGGCGAGATCCAGCAGTTCGGCACGCCCGACGAGATCTATCAGCGCCCGGCCAATCTCTTCGTGGCCGGTTTCATGGGCGCGCCGGCCATCAACATCCTGCGCGCGCGCATCGTGCTGGAGGAGGGGCGCCCGGGCCTGCGCCTGGCCCAGGAGGGCTCGCGCCTGCACCTGCCCCTGTCCAACGGCCGTCTGGCCGCCTGGGCCGGACGCGAGGTGCTGCTGGGCCTGCGGCCCGAGCACATCGTCAATGCCCGCGGCGAGGCACCGCCCGAGGGGGGACTGCGCTTTCGGGCGCCGGTGGAACTGGTCGAGCCCACCGGGGCCGACACCTATGTGGTGGCTTCGCTGGACGGCCAGCGCCTGAACTGCCGCGTGCAACCCAGCTGCCCCGTCAGGGCGGGTGAAGCGCTGTGGCTGGACCTGCTGCCGCACGAGCCCTCGCTCTTCGATCCCAGCACCGGCCTGCGCCTGGGCTAGGAGCCCGTGAAGGGATCCGAACGCCAGCTTTGACACAATCGCCGCCGCCATGCACCGTCGCCATGCCCTGCTGACTCTTGCCGCCGCCCTGCCCATGAGCTCTCTCGCCGCCGCCGCGCCTCGTTCCGCCACCACCATGGTCTATGTCGGCAGCTACGCGCCCAAGGGTCGCGGCATCTACCGCTTTGCGCTCGATGCGGCCAGCGGTGCCCTGCAGGAGCAAGACCTGACACCGCATGCCGGCAGCCCCAGCTGGCTGGCCCTGAGCGCTGACGGGCTGCGGCTCTACAGCGCCGACGAGGGCGCCGGCACGGTGAGCAGCTATGCCCGGGCCCCGGGCGGTGCCCTGCGCCTGCTGGGGGCGGTGGCCAGCGGCGCCGCCGGCCCCGTGCATCTGAGCCTGCACCCGGGCGGCCGGCATCTGCTGGTCTCACATTACGGCGGCGCCACCCTGGCCGTGCTGCCTCTGGACGCCGAAGGCCGCGCGCTCGCGCCCCAGCAGCAGGCGGCCGCGCCTGCGCGCACGCCCTACGGCGCTCGCGTCGCGCTCAAGGCGCCGCCGGGCAGCCATGCCATCAGCGGGCATGAGGCCGCGCATCTGCACATGGCCCAGGCCACGCCCGATGGCCGCCATGTGCTGGCCTGCGAGCTGGGCCTGGACCAGATCCTGGTCTGGCGTTTCGATGCCGCCAGCGGCCGCCTGGGCGCCGTGCAGAGCACGCCCAGCTCACCGGGCGCCGGGCCGCGCCATCTGGCCCTGCATCCGCAGCGCGGCGACCGGGTCTATGTGCTCAACGAGGAGGCCTCCACCCTGGCCTGGTACGGCTTCGAGACCGAGTCCGGGCGGCTCACGCTCCTGGGCGAGATCAGCAGCCTGCCGGCGGGGTTTCGCGGCACCAGCTTTGCTTCGGGCCTGCTGCTTGCGCCCGATGGACGCTGGCTCTACGCCCTGAACCGTCTGCACGACAGCATCGCCTGCTTCGCACTCGACGCGGATGGTCGGCCGCAGCTGGCGGGCCTGGAGTGGACGCGCGGGTCCTACCCACGCAGCCTGGGCCTGGACCCCAGCGGCCGCTGGCTCATCGTCTGCAATGAGCGCAGCGACCATCTGGCGGTCTTCGCCCGCGAGGCCGAGGGGCGGCTGCGCTTTGCCGAGCAGTACGCCGCGGTGGGCAGCCCGGCGGCCCTGGCCTTTGCGCCCGCTGGCTCTTCCGGGCCTTAAGCCAGTCTTTATCGAATCTTGAGCGGCGCTGAACCGAGCTTTGCGACAGTGGGCCCACCATGTCGTACCGTCTTGAAGTTCATGGCGGCGTGGCCGTCGAGGCTCCGCTCTATCTGCGCCTGATGCAGCAGCTGCTGGACGAGGTCCGGCAGGGGCGCTGGCCCACGGGCCTGCCCTCGGAGCGCAAGCTCTCGCGGCGCCTGGCGGTCTCGCGCAATACCGCGCGGCGTGCCCTCGATCTGCTGTGCCAGCGCGGCATGCTGGAGCGGCGCCGGGGCTCGGGCACCTATCTGCGTCCGGCGGCGCCGCCCGAGCGGCCGCCCCAGCCGGCCACGCGCCTGGCCCTGCCGGCCAAGGCCCTGGCGCCCCAGCGGGAATGGCTGACGCGCGAGATCGCGCCGGCCAGCCCGGAGGAGCTCTTCGCCCTGGGCCTGTCGCCCCAGGCGCGGGTGGCGCGCCTGCAGTGGCGCGAGCACAGCGCGGCCGAGGGCTGGCTGGCGCTGGAGAACCGCTGCCTGGCGCTCGCGCATCTGCCGCGGCCGCAGGACTTCGAGGGCTGCTTCGAAACCTGGCTGCAGGGCCGTGGCCTGAGTCCCAGCCGCGAGCTGCAGCGTCTGCGGGCCTGCAATGCCACGCCCGAGCAGGCGCGCCTGCTCGGGCTGCCGCCGGGCGAGGCCCTGCTGCTGGTGCAGCGCCAGAGCTACGGCCCCCAGGGCCAGGCCCTGGTGCTAAGCCAGAGCCTGCGGCTCGCCAACCGGGACGGCCTGGTGCTGGAGCTGAGCTGATGAGCGGCCCGCGGCCGGTGCAAAACTCAGGCTGAGGGCCAGGCCTTGACCCCGCAGGCCGGGGCCCAGGCGGATGCGGGCCTGATGGCGCAGTGCCACCTGTTCCACGATGGCCAGGCCCAGGCCGCTGCCGGGCTGGTCCTGGCCGGGCTGGCGGTAGAAGCGCTCGAAGACCTTGGCGTGCAGCTCGGGCGGGATGCCCGGGCCGTCATCGCTGACCACCAGGCGCCAGCCCGCGGTCTCGCTGCCTTCCAGCCGCACCAGGACCTGGCTGGCGGCGTACTTGATGGCGTTGTCGATCAGGTTGTCCAGCAGGGTGGCTATGCCCTCGCGGGCCAGCGGCAGCCAGGCCTGGTCCGGTGCCTGCAGCTCCAGCTCGATGCCGCGGCGGTGCGCCAGCGGCGCCAGCAGGGCCAGGCGGTCACCCAGCAGGGCGGCCAGATCGCGCCGGCTCTGGTCCTCGCCATGGGTGGCGGATTCTGCGTCCGAGCGCATCAGGGACAGCAGCTGGTGCACGGTGTGGGCGATGCGCTGCACGCCCTCGTGCAGGCCCTCGCGGGCGCTGGCGGCCGCCGCCTGGGGCGCGGCGCGCAGCAGGCGGTCGGCATTGGCCTCGATCACGGCCAGGGGGGTCTTGAGCTCATGGGCCGCGTCCACCAGGAACTCGCGCTCGCGGCCCAGGCGCTGGGCGAGCCGGGCCATCAGGCGGTTCACAGCCTCCACCACGGGCGCCAGCTCGCGATAGGGCGTGTCGGGCAGGGGACGCAGATCACGGGCGTCGCGGCCCTCGATCTGTTGACCGATCTGGTGCAGCGGCCGCAGGCCGCGGCGCAGCACCAGCCAGGCCGGCAGCAGCAGCAGGGGCAGGCACAGCAGCAGGGGGCGGGTGTAGTAGGCCAGGCCGGTATTGCTGAAGTGCCAGTAGCCCGGCACCTCCTGCCAGCGGCGTATCGTGAGCCGGCCATCGGCGCTGGCGAGCCGGACCTGGTTCCACTCCCGCTCGCCGGGCAGCTCGGGCGGCGCGGTCTGCAGCGGACGGCCATCCAGCCAGACCTGCATCAGGGACCAGGGCGCCTCATAGCCCTTGGCCCGCCAGTAGTCCAGGCGCAGCTGCTCCTGGTCGGCCAGGGCCTGGGCCAGGCGCGCAGGGGGCTGGTCCTTGAGCGCATCCAGCAGCAGCAGCAGGCCGCGGGCCAGCTGCTCGTTCTCGGCCCGGGCATAGCGCTGCTGGGCCAGCTTGACGTCGTAGACCTCGCGCGCGATCAGCAGGCACCAGGCCAGCAGCAGCAGGGCCGCGAATCCCTTGAGCATGCGGCCCAGCAGGCTGCGGGCCGCCTTCGGATGCCCCGGGCTCATGGGCTGCCGCCGTCCATCACGAAACCGATGCCACGCACGGTGCGCACATAGCCCTCGCCCAGCTTGCGGCGCAGATTCGAGATGTGCACGTCCAGGGCCGCGCCCTCGCTGTGCGGCAGCACGCGCGATTCCAGCTCGCGCCGCGTGAGCACGCGCTCCGGGTGGCGCATCAGGATCTGCAGCAGCAGGAATTCGGTGCGCGAGAGATTCACGGTCTCGCCGGAACGGGTCAGCGCCATGCGGCCCTCGTCCATCACCAGGTCCTGGAAGGTCCAGCGCTTGCTGGCCTCGCCCTCGCCCAGGCGGCCCATGCGGCGTGTGACGGCGCGCAGCCGCGCCAGCAGCTCGGGAATCACAAAGGGCTTGACCAGATAGTCGTCGGCGCCCAGATCCAGGCCGCTGAGCCGGTCCTCCACGCCGTCGCGTGCGGTGATCACCAGGATGGGGAGCTGGTCGCCCTCGGCGCGCAGGCGCCGCAGCAGGTCCAGGCCATCGCCATCGGGCAGGCCCAGGTCCAGCACCAGGGCATCGAAGGGTTCATCGCGCACCCAGTGCCGGGCATCGGCCGCCAGCCTCACCCACAGCACCTCGTGACCGGATTCCTGCAGCGCAGCCTGCAGCGCCCGCCCCAGCGCCAGATCGTCCTCGAGCAAACAGATCCTCATGGCGGCAATGTAGCGCAGGGCTCTTTGGAAACCCTTTAGACAAGGCCCATGCGGGCCGGCCCGGCCTCAGCGCAGCGGAATGGGCGTGGCCCGGTCCACCGGCACCGCGGTCACGCTGTTCTGCGGCGAGCCCTCGATCAGGCGGTCGGAGTAGGTGAGGTAGACCAGGGTGTTGCGCTTGGCATCGACCATGCGCACGATGCGCAGGCGCTTGAAGACCAGGGAGATGCGCTCGCTGAACACCTCTTCCTGCCTGGGCAGGGCCTTGTCGATCACGATGGGGCCCACCTGGCGGCAGGCGATGGAGGCCTCGCTCTTGTCCTCGGCCAGGCCCAGGGCGCCCTTGATGCCGCCGGTCTTGGCGCGCGAGACAAAGCAGGTCACGCCCTGAACCTTGGGGTCGTCATAGGCGTCGACCACGATCTTGTGGTCGGGGCCGATGAACTTGAACACCGTGTCCACCTCGCCCACCGGCTCGGCCTGCACGCAGGCGCCCAGCAGGCTCAGGCCGCCGACGAAGGCGGCGAGGGTGGTCAGGGTCCGGGTGCGGGCAGATGTCTTCATGGCGGTGCGATGCCGTGTTCAATGCGGGGAAGAGGCCGACTCTACGCCAGCCCGGTGACGGTGCTTCAGCGCCGCGGCGCCAGCAGCTCAGCGTCCAGGCGCTCGGGCCGGTCCTCGATGCGCGTGAGCCGCGGGTAGCGCAGGCCACCGCGGTAGTCCAGCGTGATGCTGCGATAGCGCTCGCCCTCCCTGAGCAGCAGGGCGATGGGGGCCTGGCCGCCCTTGTTGGCCGTGATGGCCGTGGCCAGGCGCTCGGCCTTGTAGGCCGTGCCGTTCACCGCCACCAGCTGCACCGCGCGGCTCAGCCCGGCGCTCCAGGCCGGGCTGTCCCAGAGCACGCCGTCCACCTGGCCGTCGCGCTTGAGGTAGAGGCCCAGGGAGTAGGCGAAGTCGTCGCTGCGCCATTCCGAGTCGCTGTTGTGGGCGAGGGGGCTCTCGGTTTCGGCCCAGCTCAGGCGCCAGCCGGCGCGCTCCAGCCCGTCCAGCGGGGCCTGGGGCTCATGCCGGTCCAGGCGCTCGCGCAGAAAGCGGCGCCAGTCGTGCGGCTGGATGCGTTCGAGCGCTTCCACCACATCATCGAAGCGGTAGGTGAGGGGCTGGACGCGGCCGTCCTCCATGCCGAAGAAGGCGCGCGCGAAATCGTCCAGGCTGCGCTGGCCGCCGCTCTTCTCGCGGATCAGGGTGTCGGCATCCAGCCAGACCAGGGCAGCCTCGTCGTAGTAGTCGGCGCCGCGCTGCCAGTTGCGCCAGTCGGGCATGGCGCCGCGGCGCCCGCTGCTGGGCTCCACCGTGGTGTCCTGCAGCGAGCGCCAGACGCGGCCGGCGCGGTGGGCCGCGGTGGCCGCCATCTGGGCCAGGCCCTCGCGCGCCTGCTCGGCGCTCACCAGGCCGCTGCGCGCGGCCAGCAGCTTGCCCCAGTACTGGGTCTGGCCCTCGTAGAGCCAGAGCAGGCTGTTGCGCATGGGCAGGTTGTAGTGCGGGGTCCAGAGGTCCAGCGGGCGGCGGAACTTGCCGTTCCAGGAGTGCACATACTCGTGCGGCAGCAGCTCGCGCGAACCGGCGCGCTTGGCCCAGTCGCGGAAGTAGCCGGGCTTCACGCCGTTCTCGCTGCTCTCGTGATGCTCCAGGCCGATGCCGCCCAGCTGGTCCGAGAGCGCCAGCAGGAAGTCGTACTTGGCGAAGTGGCGCGCGCCGAAGAGCCGGTCGGCCTGCTCCACCAGGCGGCGGTGGGCCTGCAGCTGCTCCTCGCTGATCTCGCGCAGCAGCTCGGGCGTGTCGGCCACGATGTTCAGCACCACGGGCCGCGCGCTGCCCGGTGCCTCCAGGGGCACGCGGCGCAGATGGGCGCCGGCAAACAGGGGTGAGTCCACCAGGGTTTCCAGGCTCACGCGCTGGAACTCCAGCAGCTCGGTCTCGCCCTCGCGGCGCTGCTGGGCCACGCGCAGCGCGCTGGCCTGCTGCCAGCCCGCGGGCAGGCGCACGCTGGCCTGCACCTGCAGGGCGCTGGCGTGGTGGCCGGCGGGGTAGAGCAGCACGCTGTTCCACTGCAGGTTCAGCATCTCGCGCGTGATGAGCTGGCGCCCGCCCTCGCGGGTGGTGGGTGTGAGGAACTGGAACTGCAGCTGCAGCTCGTCCACGCCCGCGGGCACCTCCAGGCGCAGGGCATAGGGATCGGCCGCATCGCGCAGCCAGGGAATCTCGCGCGCCCCGGCGCGGATCTGCACCCCGGCCAGGCGCTCGATGGCGCCGTAGGGCCCGTGCGTGCCCGGCAGGTATTGCGGGAAATAGAGTGTCAGCGGGCCCGGCCGCACCGGCAGCTGCTGGCGCACCTGGAAGACGCGGCGGTCCAGATCGGTGGCGTCCACCTGCAGGCGCAGCGGGCCGAGATAGGGCGCGTCCTGGGCAGCCGGGGGCGGCGGCAGCGGCGGCTCGCTCGCCTGGGCCAGTGTGCCCAGCAGGGCCGCGGCGGCCGCGGCCAAGGTCTGGCGCCAGTGGATGCGATGCCGCAAGCGGGCGTGGGTGTGCATGATCTTGTCCTCCCTTTTTTTTGCGGGAGTGACCATACCTCAAACGGCGGAGCTCCCGCCATGGTGGCAACGGCTGTCCTGGGGCGCCTGATCGCGGGCCTGCAGGCCGTAGTCGCGCAGCACCGCGGCCACGCGCAGGCGGTAGTCGGCAAACAGGCCACCGCGGCCCGCCACCTGGGCGGCGCGGTGCGCATCGAGCTGCCGCCATTGCCGAACGGCGGCCTCGTCGCGCCAGAAGGAGAGCGAAAGCAGCTTGCCGGGCGTGCTCAGGCTTTCGAAGCGTTCGATGCTGATGAAGCCCTCGATCTGCTGCAACTGCTCGCGCAGCGCGGCGGCCATGGCCAGGTAGCCGGCGCGCTGACCGGGGGCGGGCTGGACCTCGAAGATGACGGCGATCCTGGCGTCGGGGCTGGGTGTCATGGGTGGCTCACAGGCAGGGGATGCGGACGTTGGGCAAGGGGCGGTAGAGGCTCACCGGGCCGGGGCCGCTCGGCCCGGGGGAGGCTGGCGCATGGCGCAGCGCCTGCGCCGCGATGGCCAGGGCCAGATCGCGTCCCGGGCAGCGGTGGGCGCCATGGCCCCAGGCCAGCTCGGGCTCGGCCAGCAGCAGCAGGATCACCGGGCTGCCCACGGGCAAGACCTGGCCCTCATGGACCAGGGCCTCGCGGGCCCAGCGCCGGGTGTGGTGCACGGGCGCCCGCAGCGGTCCCGTCCGGGCCAGGGCCTCGGGCAGGCGCTCATCCAGCCAGGCCTGGCCCAGCAGGGCGGCGCCGGCCTCGTAGGCCTGCCACAGCAGGGCGATCTGCTGCGGCGCCAGCTGCTCGCCCAGGGTCTGGCAGGCGGCATCGGCGGCCTGGAGAGCGGCCATATCGGCCGTAGGCTTCAAGGCCTGCGCAAAGCTGTCCAGCTGAGCCAGCAGCGCCTGCTGCAAGGCCAGTCTGTGCATGGGCCGGCCCAGCAGCGCTGCCACCGTGCAGGGAAGGCTGGCCCATTGCCAGTGGGACAGGCCGGCCCGCGCGGCGATGGCGCTGCAGCGCGAGGCTGCGTCGAGGATGTCTGCGGCGGGCCAGGCGGCCAGGGCCTGGTGCAGGCTCTGCTTCTCAGCCGCATGGCCGGCGTCGTCACGCATGCGCAGCCATTGGCCGAAGAGCGTGCCAAAGCGTCGGGTCTGCAGCGCGGGCGGGATGATCGCGTCCGGTGGGCGCACGCCCAGCCGGGGATCACCGAGCCAGCGGCGCACGGTCTGCGCCTCACCGGCCCACCAGAGGCCGAGCAGGGGATCGTGATGCAGGCCCGGGCGCTGCAGGCGCTCGGCGTAGAAGGTCCAGGGCTCGGCGGCCTGGGCGGCCGTGAGCAGATTCAGAGGAATGTCGGGTGTCAGCATGGGCGCATGGTCGCGGCGAGCGGCCGCCCATGCTTCGATGGCGAGCGAAACATGCATGGCCGTGGCGGCGCACAATGCCCCCCATGCCCCGCCCCAGCGAAGACCCGCCGCCGCGCGCCGATCTGGCGCTGTCCGAGATCGCCCAGTGCATGGCCGAGCCGGTGCGTGCGCGCATGCTGTGCTGCCTGCTGGATGGCCATGCACGCACGGCCACCGAGCTGGCGGCGGTGGGCGATGTGGCCGCTTCCACGGCCAGCAGCCATCTCGCGCGCCTGCTGCGCCAGGGCCTGCTGCAGTGCCAGAGCCAGGGCCGGCATCGCTACTACCGCCTGGCGGGCGGCGAGGTGGGCAGCGCGCTGGAGGCGCTGCTGGTGGTGGCCGCGCGTGCGGCGCCCGCGCCGGCCTTTGAGCCCAGCACCCCCGAGCCCCTGCGCGAGGCGCGGCGCTGCTACGACCATCTGGCCGGCCACTGGGGCGTGCGTCTGCACGACCATGCGCTGCGCCGCGGCTGGATCATCGTGCCGCCCGCGGCGGCGCCCCGCGACTACGGGCTCACCCCCGCGGGCGAGGCGGCCCTGAGCCGTCTGGGGGTGGATGTGACGGCGGCCCGGGCCGCGCGGCGGCGCCGGCTGGCCTGCGCCTGCATGGACTGGAGCGAGCGGCGTCCGCATCTGGGCGGTGCGCTCGGGGCGGCCTGGCTGCAGGCCCTGCTGGGGCAGGGCTGGCTGCGGGCCGAGCTGGACAGCCGTGCGCTGCGCCCCACGCGGCGCGGCCTGCAAGGGTTTGAACACATGCTGGGAGGCAGCACATGAGCAGCGAGGGCATCTATGTGGGCATCGGCGGCTGGAACTACGAGCCCTGGCGCCAGACCTTCTACCCACCGGGCCTGCCGGCCGCGCGCGAGCTGGAGTACGCCAGCCGCCAGCTCACGGCCATCGAGGTCAACGGCACCTACTACAGCAGCTTCAAGCCGCCCACCTTTGCCAAGTGGCGGGACAGCACGCCGCAGGGCTTCATGTTCTCGCTCAAGGCCCACCGCTTCGCGACGAACCGGCGCGTGCTGGCCGAGGCCGGCGAATCGGTGCAGCGCTTTGTGGACAGCGGCATTGCCGAGCTGGGCGAGAAGCTGGGGCCCATCGTCTGGCAGTTCGCGCCGAGCAAGCGTTTTGATCCGGTGGATTTCGCGGCCTTTCTGCAGCTGCTGCCGTCCGCGGTGGCCGGCGTGCCCCTGCGGCATGCGCTGGATGTGCGGCACGAGAGTTTCCGCTGCGCCGAGTTCCTCGCCCTGGCGCGGCGCCATGGCGCGACCATCGTGTTCACCGAGTCGGACGACTACCCGGCCATCGCCGATGCCAGCGGCTCCTTCATCTACAGCCGCATCATGCGCACCGTGAGCGCCTTGCCGCAGGGCTGCACGGCCGAGGTGCTGGACGCGCTGGCGGCCAGCGCGCGCTGCTGGCGCGCGGGCGGCACGCCGGCCGGCGTGCCCCTGGTGGAGCCGGAGTTGCGCGAGGGCAGCGCGGCGCGCGATGTGTTCATGTTCTTCATCAGCGGGGCCAAGGAGCGGGCGCCGGCCGCCGCGATGGCGCTGATCGAGCGCCTGCGCTGAGTACACTCGCAGCGAGGTCGCCGCGCTTGCGGCGCCAGGGAGCGCGCTGTGCATATCCATGTGCCGACCCTGATGCTGGCCCTGCTCATGGGCTTTCTGCTGCTGACCCTGCAGCTGGCCGCGACCCAGCGCCAGGAGCTGCGGCAGCCCGCGCTGCGCCTGTGGACCCAGGGTTGCTGGGCCATGCTGCTGGGCTTTGCCCTGCTGGTGGCGCGCATCTGGGCGCCTTACTGGGTCTCGGTGCTCTTCGGCAATGCCCTGATCGCCCTGGGCCTGCTGCTCTACCACCATGCCCTGTCCCTGCATCTGCGCCAGCGCCTGGCCTCGCGCTGGAGCTGGGCAGCGCTGGGCTTGTCCTGCCTGTGGCTGGCGCTGAGCCTGCTGCTGGACTGGACGCCCGGGGCCCGCACCGCCCTGATGTCTCTGCTGCTGGCCGGCTTTGCCGGCGCCAGCCTGCTGCTGGTCCTGCGCCGGGGTTGGCAGGCCGAGCCGGCCCTGCGCATGGTGGCCCTGACCTTCGGCCTGGCCACCGGCGCCCTGCTGCTGCGGGCCGGGGACGCCTGGCTGCGCCCCGAGGGCTATACCGCCCTGGTGCAGACCGGCCTGGTGCCGGGCCTGACCTTTCTGGTGGGCTTTCTGAGCCTGATGGGCTCGGGCTTCGGTTTTGTGCTGGCCTGCCTGGAGCGGGTGGCGCGGCAGATGGAGACCATGGCCACGCTGGACGGCCTCACCGGCTGCCTCAACCGCATGACCACCGACACCTTGCTGGCCCACAGCCTGGAGCGCGGCCGGCGCGAGGGTCGGCCCCTGGCCTTCGCCCTGCTGGATCTGGACCATTTCAAGCAGATCAATGATCAGCACGGGCATCGCGCGGGTGACGCGATGCTGCGCGCCTTCGTGGCCGAGGTGCGTTCGCGCCTGCGCGCCTCGGACGTGCTGGGCCGCGTGGGTGGGGAGGAGTTCGGCATCATCCTGCCAGGCACCGACGGCCCCGGTGCGCACTGCCTGATCGAGCAGGTGCGGCGGGCCGTGGAGGCCTTGCGCATTCCCGGCTGCGGCGAGGGGGGCAGCGAACTCTGCCTGACCGTCTCGGCCGGGGTGGCGGTGGCCGAGCCCCAGGCGGGGCTCAGTGCCGACGCCCTCTATGCCCGGGCCGATGCGGCGCTCTACCGCGCCAAGCATCTGGGCCGCAACCGGGTGCAGCTGGGCCCGGCCGAGGGCGGGGAGCAGGCGCTCAGCGGCGCCGCTTGAAGCCGGTGATCATGGCGCGGATCAGGTCGGTCCGCTCCAGATGGCTCATCAGCAGGGCGGCGCCCACATGCAGCAGCACCAGGCCCTGCAGCGTGGCCGCCAGGCCCTCGTGCAGCTCCTCCAGCCACTCATCGCCCCAGAAGGCGTCCAGCCCCTGCATCCAGCCGGTGAGGCCCAGGCTCAGCACCAGGGCCAGCAGGGCCAGCATCATCAGGGCGCCCAGCGGGTTGTGGCCCTCGTGAGCCTCCGGCCGGCCGGCGCGCAGGGCCTGCAGATGGGCGCGCAGCCGCGCCGGCGTGGGGAAGAAGTCGGCAAAGCGCGCATGGCGGCTGCCGATGAAGCCCCAGACGATGCGCGCCAGCACCAGGCCGCTGGCCAGATAGCCCGACCAGCGGTGCAGGGGCTCGCCGTCGTCCTGCACCAGCAGATTGAAGGCCACGCAGGCCACCAGGCTCCAGTGGAAGACGCGCACAAAGCGGTCCCAGACCGGCTCGGCGCGCGCGCTCACTTGCGCTCCAGCACCGCGGCGGTGGCGGGGTCGAAGTAGATCTCCACCTTGTGGCCGGCCGCGTCCTGGCCGTAGATCTCGTAGCAGCGGCCCTTGCTGACCTTGAAGGTCTTGATCTGATAGCCCTGGGCCTCCACGGTCTTGCGGAAGTCGGCCTCCTTCATCCAGCGCTCGGGCGGCACCTGGCAGCTGGGGCCCGCCAGGGCGGCGTGGCTCAGGGTCAGCAGGCCGAAACCAAGGGCCAGCAGGGGGACGGAGTGGCGCGGGGTCTTCATACGGGGTCCTTGTGTGCAAGTGGTGGGTGAGCCGGCGGCTGCCGGTCCCGCCATTGCAGACCCGCTGGCTGAAAACCAGCTGAAGACGCCGCCCGCCTCAGAACTGCAGCTTCATGCCCAGGCTGTAGAGGGTCTGGCGGTCCTGCCGACCCAGCTGCCGTCCAGCTGCAGGTTCGGCAGCAGCGGGCCGCGCAGGCCCAGATTGAGGATGGGCTTGGCCCCGCCCTGGGCCAGCGCCTCCACATGGCCGGTGGCCGGGCCCAGGGCCTGTTCCCAGGCCAGGCCCAGGCTGCCCAGCGTGGGGCCACCCGGAGCGCGGCTGGCGCCCAGATTCAGATGCAGCTGGCCCGGCCCCAGCTCGCGGCTGGCGATCAGGCTGGCGTAGTGGCCGGGGCCGCGCTGGCGCTGCACATGGCTCAGGCCCAGCACCAGGGCGTGGCGCCAGCCGCCGTCCTCGGCCGGGCTGCCCAGCCGCAGCTTGGCCTGCAGGCTGTGGCTGCGCAGGCTGGCGCCCACCTCGCGGGCATAGGCCGCGCCCAGCTCCACGCCCTCCCAGGGCGCGTAGGCCGGGGCCACGGTCCAGACCCGGGTGTTGCCGGCTTGGCGCGCGTACCAGCTCTCCACATGGCCGGCGCCGGCCTCGTTGGTGCCGGCATCGTCCACCAGCAAGGGGCGGCCGGCCAGGGCCGGGGAGGGCGTCAGACCCAGCAGCAGCAGGGCGCAGGCGAGCCAGGGAAGCAGGGCGGTGCCGGGGGTGGGGATCATGCGGGTGAGACTTTCAACACAGGGTGGCCGGGGGCGCGAGTCTTGGTGTGGGGGCTGAAGGCTCGCTTAAGCTGGCCTTCAGCGGCTCGAGTTCAGATGCAAGTCGGGTGCCAGGAGGGCGCCAGGAGCCTGCCCGTGAGAGTACTGCTTGTCGAAGACGATGCCGCGCTGGCCGCGGCCATGTGCGCCTATCTGGAGGACAAGGGCTTTGCCGTGGACCGGGCCGAGAGTCTGGCGGCCGCCCGTGCGGCCCTGCCGCTGGCGCCCTGGCATGCGGTGCTGCTGGACCTGCATCTGCCTGACGGCGAGGGCCTGAGCCTGATCCCGGCCATACGCCACCGCGCGCCGGCCCTGCCCATCATCGTGCTGACGGCGCGTGATCAGGTCAGCGACCGCATCCGCGGCCTGGATGCCGGCGCCGATGATTATCTGGTCAAGCCCTTCGACCCCGATGAGCTGCTGGCGCGGCTGCGCGCCGTGGAGCGGCGTGGCCGCGGGACGGATTCCAGCGTGGTGCGCGCGGGGCCGCTGAGCATCGATCTGGGCCGCATGGTGGTCAGCCGCGAGGGCCAGCCGGTGGCGCTGACGGCCAAGGAGTGGAGCCTGCTGCGCGTGCTGGCCTCGCGCCTGGACCGCATCCATCTCAAGAGCGCCCTGGTGGAGGCGCTCTATGGCTTTGACGACGAGGTGGGCAGCAATACCGTGGAGGTCTTTGTCCACAATCTGCGTCGCAAGCTGGGGCCCGACAGCATCCAGACCGTGCGCGGCCTGGGCTACCGCCTGTGCGGGAGCGCGGCGTGAGCCTGCTGCACCCCCAGCCGTCGCGGCCGCAGAGCCTGGCCGGACGCCTGAGCCGCCAGCTGCTGTGGCTGGTGGGCGGGGCCTGGCTGCTGGCCGCGGCCCTGGGGGCCTGGCATGCGCGCTCCGAGATCCAGGAAGGCATGGACAGCACCCTGGCCGACAGCGCCAGCCGCCTGCTGCTCTTGGTGGGGCAGGGCCAGCCGATTGCGACCAGCATGGTGCAGGAACTGGCCGACCCCGATGACCACCAGTTCTACCAACTGGTGGACGAACACAACCGCGTGCTGCAGCGCTCGGCCGATGCGCCCGAGCAGGCCCTGGACCTGCCGCTGCGGCCGGGCTTTGCCGATCTGCCCGGCTGGCGTGTCTACAGCCAGCGCCACCCGGCCCAGCCCTTGTGGATACGCATGGCCGACGATGCCGGCCACCGCCGTCAGGCGGTGCTGGAAAACATCCTGAGCCTGGTCCTGCCCCTGCTGGCCCTGCTGCCGGCCCTGGTGCTGCTGATTCGCTGGCAGGTGCGGCGCGGCCTGGCCCCGCTGCGCCAGCTGGCCGAGGAGATCGGCCGGCGCAGCAGCCAGGACCTGCGCTCGATTGCCGACACCGACGGCCTGCCCACCGAGCTGCAGCAGATCGGCCACAGCACCAACCATCTGCTGCTGCGCCTGTCCGAAGCCCTGGACACCGAGAAGGCGCTGGCGGCCAATGCCGCGCACGAGCTGCGCACGCCCCTGGCCACGCTGCGCCTGCGCCTGCGACGCCTGCAGGACATGGGCCTGGCGCCCGCCGCGCGCGAACAGGCGCTCAGCGCCGAGGCCTCGGTGCTGCAGCTGGGGCGCCGCGCCGAAAAGCTGCTGCAGCTCTCGCGGGCGGAGTCGGCCGCGGCCCTGGGCAGCGCGCCGGTCAATCTGGCCAGCCTGGCCGGCCAGGTGGCTCAGGAGTTCTGGGCTGACACCCAGCTGCTGGAGCGCCTGCAACTGCATGTGCCCGAGGACTGCGACGTGCTGGCCCTGGGCGACTTCGACGCCCTGGCCATCGTGCTGCGCAATCTGATCGAGAACGCGCAGCGCCATGCACCGGGCAGCGCCATCGAGCTGAGCGTGGAACTGCCGGCCACGCTGCGGGTGCGCGACCACGGACCCGGGGTGCCGGCCGCCGCCCTGGCCCAGATCCAGGAGCGCCATCGGCGGCGCAGCGGCGCGGGCTATGGCCTGGGGCTGTCCATCGTCAGCACCATCGTGGAGCGCCAGGGCGGCACGCTGAGCCTGCAGGCGCCGGCCGCGGGCAGCGGCCTGGAGGTCTGCGTGCGTCTGCGTCCGGCGCCGCTCGCGCTGCCCCAGGCGGCGGCCTGAGCCTGGCTCAGACCTTGAACACGCTCACCAGGCGGGCCAGCTCGGCGGCCTGGTGCTGCAGGCTCTCGGCGGCCGCGGAGGACTGCTCCACCAGGGCCGCGTTCTGCTGCGTGACCTGGTCGAGCTGGTTGACCGCATCGCCGATCTGACCAATGCCCTTGGACTGCTCCTGGCTGGCGCCGGCGATCTCGCCGATGAGCTGGCTGACCTGGCGCACCTGGTCCACGATGCCGGCCATGGAGGTGCCGGCCGTGTCGGCCAGGCGGGCACCGGACTCGACGCGGCCCACACTGTCCTGGATCAGGGTCTTGATCTCGCGCGCGGCCTGGGCGCTGCGCTGGGCCAGGGTGCGCACCTCGCCGGCCACCACCGCGAAGCCACGGCCTTGCTCGCCGGCGCGCGCGGCTTCCACGGCCGCGTTCAGGGCCAGGATATTGGTCTGGAAGGCGATGCCGTCGATCACGCCGATGATGTCGGCAATCTTGCGTGAGGCGGCGGCAATGCCCTGCATGGTGTCCACCACCTGACCCACGACCGTGCCGCCCTGGGCCGCGGCCTCGGCGGCGCGGGCGGCCACGGCGTGGGCCTGGCTGGCGGTGTCGGCGTTGTTGCGCACGGTGCTGGAGAGCTGCTCCATGGAGGCGGCGGTCTGCTCCAGATTGCTGGCCTGCTCCTCGGTGCGCTGCGAGAGGTCCAGGCTGCCGATGGCGATCTCGCGCGAGCCGGTGGCGATGCTCTCGCTGGCGCCGCGCACCTGGCTCACGATATGGGCCAGGGCCTGGTTCATCTGGTTCAGGGCGGCGCCCAGCTGGGCGGCCTCGTCGCGGCCCAGCACCTTGGCCTGGCTGCGCAGATCGCCCTCGGCCACGCTGCGGGCCAGTTGCACCGCCTCCTGCAGGGGGGCGGTGATGGAGCGGGTGCTGAAGATGGCCGCGGCCAGGGTGGCCGCCAGGGCCAGGGCGCTGAGCACCAGGCTCCAGAGCCAGACCTGGTCGCGCGTGGCCTCGGCGCTGGCATAGGCCGAGGCGGCCACATCCACCTGCAGCTTGATCAGGCGGTCGATGGCGCTTTTGGCCTCGGCGCCCAGGGGGCGGATCTGCTCGCGGTAGAGCTGCTGGGCGCGCTCGGTCTCGCCCCGCTTGAGCGCGTCGCGCGCGGCCAGCAGGCCTTCGCGCACATAGCGGGTGCGCACCTGCGAGAAGGCCTCGGCCAGCTGCTTTTCCTCGGGGGTGAGGTAGGTGGCCATATAGGCCTTCCAGGTCTCGCTGACCTCGCCGATATTGGCTTGCAGCTGCGGCTCCAGGGCCGGCATCTCGGCCGGATCGCGCAGCATCTCCATCACCAGGATGCGGTTGCGCAGCATGAGGGCGTCGATGGCCCCGATCTGCTTGAGGGGGATGGTGCGGTCCTCGTAGAGGGTGCGCAGCTCGGCAAAGACCCGGCCGCTGCCGCGCATGCCGAAGAGGGAGACGCAGACCAGCAGCACGAGCACCAGGCCGAAGGCCAGGCTCAGGCGCAGGCCGATTCCGAGTTGGCGCAGGCTTTGCATTGCGGGCTCCCTGGTGTGGCTGGACCGCCGACCTGTTCGCAGGATGCATGCCACGCCCCAGGCCCAGGCGGGTGCCCCGTCCTGTGGCGCACGGATGCTTTTTATTGGTGCGAGTCCGGGTAGCGGCGCCTCGTCTTGGTGCTAGACGCGAAGAGGCGCACAAGGCGGGTGCAGGCGCAAGGGGGTATGCTTCGCCCCCTTTCCCGAGTCTGCCCGCCCGTTTTAGCCATGTCCGCCGATCCCGACCGCCCCATCATCCAGGAAGCCCGCCTCTGGCAGGACGAGCGCTGGACCGCGCGCGTGATCAAGAACGAGGACGACGAGGGCTGGGCCGTGGCCATGACCCTGGCCGGCGAGAGCGAGCCGGCCCTGGTGGGGCCCTGGACCATGGGGCGGGACAAGAAGAACCCCAAGCCCCTGGATGTGAATGCCTTCAACACCCTGGTGAAGACCGCTTCCGAGGTGTTGCGCCGCCATGAGCAGCAGCTGCATGCGCAGCTGCACCAGAGCCTGCGCGTGCATGTGGGCGAGCAGGTGCTGGAGGTGTGCCTGGACATCGTGCCCGACGAGCTGGAGCCCTATGCCCTGCTGAGCGCCCGCGCCCCGGGCGAGGACGAGGTCCTGGCCCAGGTCAAGGTGCGGCCGAACTACAAGCTCAGCCGCGCCAGCGCCACGGCCTGGGTGGAGGGCGGCTTTCAGCGCCCCGCCTGATCACATGCTGCGGCGGTACTGGCCGCCCACCTCGAACAGCGCGCTGGTGATCTGACCCAGGGAGCAGACGCGCACCGCGTCCATCAGCACCTCGAAGACATTGCGGTTCTCGATCACGGCCTGCTGCAGGCGCTGCAGCATGGCCGGGCCTTCGGCCGCGTGGCGCTGGTGGAAGTCGGCCAGGCGGCTGAGCTGGCTCTGCTTTTCCTCTTCGGTGGAGCGGGCCAGCTCGATGTGCTCGGGCACCGGGTCGCCATGCGGGTTGCGGAAGGTGTTGACGCCGATGATGGGGTACTCGCCGGTGTGCTTGAGCATCTCGTAGTGCATGCTCTCTTCCTGGATGCGGCCGCGCTGGTAGCCAGTCTCCATGGCGCCCAGCACGCCGCCGCGCTCGGCGATGCGTTCGAACTCCTGCAGCACCGCTTCCTCGACCAGCTCGGTCAGCTCCTCGATGATGAAGGCGCCCTGGCTAGGGTTCTCGTTCTTGGCCAGGCCCCACTCGCGGTTGATGATGAGCTGGATGGCCATGGCGCGGCGCACGCTCTCTTCGGTGGGCGTGGTGATGGCCTCGTCGTAGGCGTTGGTGTGCAGGCTGTTGCAGTTGTCGTAGATCGCGATCAGGGCCTGCAGGGTGGTGCGGATGTCGTTGAAGGCGATTTCCTGCGCGTGCAGTGAGCGACCCGAGGTCTGGATGTGGTACTTGAGCTTCTGGCTGCGCTCGTTGGCGCCGTACTTGTCGCGCATGGCCACAGCCCAGATGCGGCGTGCCACGCGGCCCAGCACGGTGTACTCCGGGTCCATGCCGTTGCTGAAGAAGAAGCTCAGATTGGGCGCGAAGTCGTCGATGTGCATGCCGCGCGCCAGATAGGCTTCCACAAAGGTGAAGCCGTTGGAGAGCGTCAGCGCCAGCTGGCTGATCGGGTTGGCACCGGCCTCGGCGATGTGATAGCCGGAGATGCTCACCGAGTAGAAGTTGCGCACATTGTGGTGCACGAAGTACTCGGCGATATCGCCCATCACCTTGAGCGAGAACTCGGTGGAGAAGATGCAGGTGTTCTGGCCCTGGTCTTCCTTCAGGATGTCGGCCTGCACGGTGCCGCGCACATTGGCCAGCACCCAGTCCCGGATCTTGGCGGCCTCGTCGGCCGTGGGCGCGCGGCCGTTGTCGGCGCGGAACTTGTCCAGCTGCTGGTCGATGGCGGTGTTCATGAACATCGCCAGGATGGTGGGGGCCGGCCCGTTGATGGTCATGGACACGCTGGTCGTGGGGCTGCAGAGGTCGAAGCCGTCGTACAGCACCTTCATGTCTTCCAGCGTGGCGATGGACACGCCGGAGTTGCCCACCTTGCCGTAGATGTCGGGACGCGGATCGGGGTCGGCGCCGTAGAGCGTGACCGAGTCGAAGGCAGTGGACAGGCGCTTGGCCGGCATGCCCTCGCTGACCAGCTTGAAGCGGCGGTTGGTGCGGAAGGCATCGCCCTCGCCGGCAAACATGCGGGTGGGGTCCTCGCCCTCGCGCTTGAAGGCGAAGACGCCGGCCGTGTAGGGGAAGCTGCCCGGCACGTTCTCCAGCAGCAGCCACTTGAGCAGCTCGCCATGGCACTCGTACTGCGGCAGCACCACCTTGCGGATCTTGGTGCCGGAGAGGCTGGTGTGGATGAGGCTGGTGCGGATTTCCTTGTCGCGGATCTTCACCACGTACTCGTCGCCGGCATAGGCCTGCTGCATATCGGGCCACTGGGCCAGCAGCTGGGCATTGGCCGGCAGCAGCTGCTGTTCGCGGCCCTGAGCCAGCTCGCCCAGGGCGCTGACGGCGCCGTTCTTGCCGGGGTTGTCGGCCTGCAGCATGGCAATAGAAGCGCGCAGCTGCTGGGCCTCGCGCGCGAGGCGGGCCTGGGCGCGGGCGGACTTCTTGTAGCCGCGCACCGTGTCGCTGATCTCGGCCAGATAGCGCACGCGCGCGGCCGGCACGATGGGGGTCTGGTGCGTGCTGTGGCGGGTCTGCACCGCGGGCAGGCGGCCCTCGGAAAAGTTCAGGCCCAGCTCGGCCAGGCGGGTCTCCAGGGCCTGGTAGAGCGCGGTGACGCCGTCGTCATTGAAGCGGCTGGCCATGGTGCCGAAGACCGGCATCTCCTCGGGCCGCTTGCCCCAGGCTTCCTTGTTGCGCTGCACCTGCTTGGCCACATCGCGCAGCGCGTCCAGCGCGCCCTTGCGGTCGAACTTGTTGATGGCCACGAACTCGGCGAAGTCCAGCATGTCGATCTTCTCGAGCTGGCTGGCGGCGCCGAACTCGGGCGTCATCACATACATGGGCACATCCACATGCGGCACGATGGCGGCGTCGCCCTGCCCGATGCCCGAGGTCTCCACGATCACCAGGTCGAAACCCGCCACCTTGGCCGCGGCCACCACATCGGGCAGGGCCTGCGAGATCTCGCTGCCGAAGTCGCGCGTGGCCAGGCTGCGCATGAAGACGCGCGCACCATTCTGCCAAGGGCTGATGGCGTTCATGCGGATGCGGTCGCCCAGCAGGGCGCCGCCGCTCTTGCGGCGCGAGGGGTCGATGGAGATCACGGCCACGCGCAGCTGGTCGCCCTGGTCCAGGCGCAGCCGGCGGATCAACTCGTCGGTGAGGCTGCTCTTGCCCGCGCCGCCGGTGCCGGTGATGCCCAGCACGGGCGTCTTGATCTGCCCCGCCGCGGCCTGCAGCGCGGCCACGAGGGCCGCATCGGCCTTGCCGTTCTCCAGCGCCGTGATCAGGCGGGCCAGGGCGCGCCAGGCGTCCTGGCCGTGGCCGCGGATCGCGTCCAGCGACTGCGGCGCGGCCTCGGAGAGATCGCGGTCACAGCGCATGACCATCTCGCCGATCATGCCTTGCAGGCCCATGCGCTGGCCGTCCTCGGGGCTGTAGATGCGCACGCCGTGATCATGCAGGTCGCGGATCTCGGCCGGCACGATCACGCCGCCGCCACCGCCGAAGACCTGGATGTTCTCGCCGCCGCGCGTGCGCAGCAGCTCCACCATGTACTTGAAGTACTCGACATGGCCACCCTGGTAGCTGCTGATGGCGATGCCCTGGGCATCTTCCTGCAGCGCGGCGTTCACCACCTCATCCACCGAGCGGTTGTGGCCCAGGTGGATGACCTCGGCCCCCATGCTCTGCAGGATGCGCCGCATGATGTTGATCGCGGCGTCATGGCCGTCGAACAGGCTGGCGGCCGTCACGAAGCGCACCTTGTTGACGGGACGGTACTCGGCCAGGGCCTTGTACTCGGCGGACAGATCGGTCATGGCTTGTCTCCTGCGTGGGCGGCTCGGGGCGGCCGCGGCCACGCTGTCTTTCTATCAGCAGGAATGGCCGGATTCTAGGGTTTGATTGACGTTTACGTAAACGTCAATTTCCCGGGCTGCGGCAGGGGCAAGGCATGTTTTTTGCACTGCAACAAAGCCCGACAAGCCCGCCATGTACCCGCTGCCCGACGCCCCGCCTCAACCCGAGCCTCCCGCCATGCCTCCGGCGGCGGGCCTGCGTGTGCTGCTGATCGACGATGGGGCCCACCGCGTGGATCTGATTCGCGAAGCCCTGGTCCGCCAGGGCTGTGAGGTGGTGGGCCTGATCGATTCGGCCACCCTGGTTCATGACTGCGTGCTGCGGCTCAAGCCCGATGTCGTGATCGTGGACAGCGAGTCGCCCACCCGCGACACGATGGAAAACCTGGCCCTGCTCAACAGCCAGATGCCGCGGCCTGTGGTGGTGTTCTCGGAAGACGGCAGCGACGACCCCATGCGCCGCGCGCTCAAGGCCGGGGTCAGCGCCTATGTGGTGGCGGGCCTGCAGCCGGCCCGGCTGGCCCCGGTGCTGCAGGTGGCGATTGCCCGCTTCGAGCAGGATCTGGCCCTGCGCCAGGAACTGAACAAGGCGCAGGCCCAGCTGAGCGCGCGCAAGAGCATCGAGCGCGCCAAGGGCATTCTGATGAGCGAGCAGGGCCTGGACGAGGACGCGGCCTACAAGCGCCTGCGCCGCCTGGCCATGGACCGCGGCGAGCCCCTGTCCGTGCTGGCCGAGCGCGTGATTGCCGCCCACCAGCTGCTGCGCCCATCCTGAGGCGGGATGTGCACCAGGATGACGCCCGCGTGCCTGCCAGCGGTGCGCTCGCCGGCCCTGGCGGCCGGAAAACAGCTGGCACGCTTTTCGCTCCAGTTTGGCTGAGGCCTGCAACGGCGTGGGCCTCGCTCTGAACAGGTTCTAGGACAAAGGCGTCCGATCCGTCCTCCCGCTGCGCCAGCCGCGCTCGAGGTCGTGATCGGGCGCCTTTTTTCATTGGCTTTCGACGCTGGAGATCGGCATGTTGGATGGCAAGACGCGGGGAGAAGGATTGATGAGCGAGGAACGACGCAAGCTCTTGATGGGCGGCGCAGCCGCGGTGGGCAGCAGCCTGGTGGCACCGCATGTCTGGGCCGCCGGCTCGGACAAGCCCGAGAAGGAGGAGGTGCGCATCGGCTTCATCCCGCTGACCGACTGCGCCTCGGTCGTCATGGCCTCGGTGCTGGGCTTCGACAAGAAGTACGGCATCAAGATCGTGCCCAGCAAGGAAGCCTCCTGGGCCGGCGTGCGCGACAAGCTGGTCAATGGTGAGCTGGACATGGCCCATGTGCTCTACGGCCTGGTCTACGGCGTGCATCTGGGCCTGGGCGGGCCCAAGAAGGACATGGCCGTGCTGATGACGCTGAACAACAACGGCCAGGCCATCACCCTGTCCAAGAAGCTGTCCGACAAAGGTGCGGTGGACGGCGCTTCGCTGGCCAAGCTCATGGGGGCCGAGAAGCGCGAGTACACCTTCGCCCAGACCTTTCCCACCGGCACCCACGCCATGTGGCTCTACTACTGGCTGGCCAGCGTGGGCGTGAACCCCATGAAGGACGCCAAGGTCATCACCGTGCCCCCGCCGCAGATGGTGGCGAATATGCGGGTGGGCAATATGGACGGCTTCTGCGTGGGCGAGCCCTGGAACCACCGCGCCATCGTCGATGGCATCGGCGTCACCGCTGTCACCACCCAGGAGGTCTGGAAGGACCATCCGGAGAAGGTGCTGGGCAGCACGGCGGACTTCGTCAAGAAGCACCCCAATACCGCGCGCGCCGTGATCATGGCCGTGCTGGAGGCCGGGCGCTGGATCGATGCCAGCCTGTCCAACAAGCTGAGGATGGCCGAGACCATCGCCGAGAAGAGCTATGTGAACACCGGCGTGGATGCGATCAACCAGCGCATCCTGGGCCGCTACCAGAACGGCCTGGGCAAGACCTGGGACGACCCCGACCACATGAAGTTCTTCAACGACGGCGCGGTCAACTTCCCGTACCTGTCCGACGGCATGTGGTTCCTCACCCAGCACAAGCGCTGGGGTCTGCTCAAGGAACACCCCGACTATCTGGGCGTGGCCCGCCAGATCAACCAGATCGAGCTCTACAAGCAGGCCGCCAGCCAGCTCAAGATCAGCGTGCCCAAGGAACTGCTGCGCAGCTCCAAGCTGATCGACGGCGTGGTCTGGGACGGCACGGATCCCGCCAAGTACGCCGACGCCTTCAAGGTCAAGGCCTGAACAAGGAGTTCATCATGGTCAGTGCCGTCTTTCACTCCCCGCGCGAAGCGGCCACGCCGCCGCAGCCGGCGCTTGCCGCCCCAGTCGCAGCACCTGCGGCCGAGCCGGCGCCGCCCGCCGGCGCCGCGCCCGCGCCCCGGCGTGGCCCGGACTGGAACGTGCTCTGGATGCGCGTGCTGCCGCCGGTGCTGGGCCTGGCCCTGCTGATCGGTGTGTGGGCCCTGCTGACGCAAAAAGGCGGCAGCTTTCCCACGCCGGCCGCCACCTTCGAGGCCGCCGTCAAGCTGTTCGCGGACCCCTTCTACAGCAAGGGCCCCAATGACCAGGGCATAGGCTGGAACATCCTGAACTCACTGGGCCGCGTGGGCGTGGGCTTTGGCCTGGCGGCCACGGTGGGCATCCCGCTGGGCTTCATCATCGGCCGCTTCGAGTTTGTCAGCCGCATGGTCTCGCCCCTGATCAGCCTGCTCAAGCCGGTCTCGCCCCTGGCCTGGCTGCCCATCGGTCTGCTGGCCTTCAAGAGCGCCAACCCGGCCGCGATCTGGACCATCTTCATCTGCTCCATCTGGCCCATGGTGGTGAACACTGCCGTGGGCGTGCAGCGGGTGCCGCAGGACTATCTCAATGTGGCCCGCGTGCTCAAGCTCAGCGAGTGGAAGATCATCAGCAAGATCCTCTTCCCCGCGGTGCTGCCCTACATGCTCACCGGCGTGCGCCTCTCGGTGGGCACGGCCTGGCTGGTGATCGTGGCGGCCGAGATGCTGACCGGCGGCGTGGGCATCGGCTTCTGGGTCTGGGACGAGTGGAACAACCTCAATGTCCAGCACATCATCATCGCCATCTTCGTGATCGGCATCGTGGGCCTGCTGCTGGAATGGGCCTTGATGGCCGTGGCCCGTCACTTCGCCTACGAGGACTGAACATCATGACGAGCAATCCACGAGCCTTCATTGAGGTCCAGGGCGCGGAGATGGTGTTCCACACCCGCAAGGGTCGCTTCCATGCTCTGCACGACATCCATCTGCAGGTGCAGCGCGGCGAGTTCATCACCCTGATCGGCCACTCCGGCTGCGGCAAGAGCACCTTGCTCAATCTGATGGCCGGCCTGCTGCAGCCCAGCAGCGGCGCCCTGATCTGCGACGGCCGCGAGATCGCCGCACCGGGGCCCGAGCGCGCCGTGGTCTTCCAGAACCACTCCCTGCTGCCCTGGCTGAGCTGCTTCGAGAATGTGTACCTGGCGGTGGAGTCGGTCTTCGGCGGGCGTGAGCTCAAGCGCAAGCTAGCCGAGCGCACCGACGAGGCCCTGCACCTGGTGGGCATGGGCCACGCCATGCACAAGAAGCCGCACGAGATCTCCGGGGGCATGAAGCAGCGCGTGGGCATTGCCCGCGCCCTGGCCATGGAGCCCAAGGTGCTGCTGATGGACGAGCCCTTCGGCGCGCTGGACGCGCTCACGCGCGCCCATCTGCAGGATGAGCTGCTCAAGATCGTGGCCCGCACCCAGAGCACGGTGGTGATGGTGACCCACGATGTGGATGAGGCCGTGCTGCTCTCCGACCGCATCGTGATGATGAGCAACGGCCCGGCCGCCACCATCGGCGAGATCCTGAGCGTGCCGCTGGCGCGGCCGCGCCAGCGCGTGGCCTTGGCGGAAGACCCGGTCTATGTGCACGCGCGCAAGGCCGTGATCGACTTCCTCTACACCCGCCACAAGCACCGCGAAGCGGCCTGAGTCTTCCCCTTGCTTGGTCCTCACGGTGCCTGTTGCGCGCCGTGCGGGCGGAGCCTTGCCCGGAGATGAGTGATATGCCCGAGACGATGGATCCCGCAAAGCCCCGCCAGCGCCTGGTGCTGGTGGGCAACGGCATGGCCGGCGTGCGCACGCTGGAGGAGCTGCTCAAGATCGCCCCCGATCTCTACGAGATCACGGTCTTCGGCGCCGAGCCCCATCCCAACTACAACCGCATCCTGCTCAGCCCGGTGCTGGCCGGCGAGCAGGCGCTGGAGGAGATCATCCTCAACCCGCTCGCCTGGTACGAGGAGCACGGCATCCAGCTGCACCTGGGCATGGAGGTCAAGAAGATCGACCGCGTGCGCCGCCGGGTCATGGCCGAGGACGACCGGGGCAAAACGGTGAGCGCCGACTACGACCGCCTGCTGATCGCCACCGGCTCCAAGCCCTTCATCTTGCCGGTGCCCGGCAAGGAGCTGGACGGCGTGATTGCCTACCGTGATATCGCCGACACCCAGGCCATGATCGATGCGGCGGCCAAGTACCAGCACGCGGTGGTGATCGGCGGCGGCCTGCTGGGCCTGGAGGCTGCCAACGGCCTGATGCTGCGCGGCATGCAGGTGACCGTGGTGCATCTGGGCGACTGGTTGATGGAGCGCCAGCTGGACGAGCAGGCCGGCGAGCTCTTGCGCCAGTCGCTGCAGGCGCGCGGCCTGAGGTTCCGCCTGGCCACGCAGACCGAGGCGCTGGTCGGCGACAGGCACGGGCGCGTGATGGCCGTGCGCTTCAAGGACGGCAGCGAGATCCCCGCCGATCTGGTGGTGATGGCCGCCGGCATCCGCCCCAACACGGCGCTGGCCGAGAGCGCCGGCCTGCATTGCAGCCGGGGCATCGTCGTCACCGACACGCTGCAGACCGTGACCGACCCACGCATCTACGCGGTGGGCGAATGCGCCGCGCACCGCGGCGTGGCCTATGGCCTGGTGGCCCCGCTCTTCGAGCAGGGCAAGGTCTGCGCCACGCATCTGGCCCAGTTCGGCATTGGCCGCTACCAGGGCTCGCAGACCAGCACCAAGCTCAAGGTCACCGGCATCGACCTTTTCAGCGCCGGTGACTTCATGGGCGGGGCCGCGACGGAAGAGATCGTGATGAGCGATCCCTTCGCCGGGGTCTACAAAAAGCTGGTGATCCGCGACGACCAGCTGGTGGGCGCCTGCCTCTACGGCGACACGGTGGACGGTGCCTGGTACTTCAAGCTGCTGCGCGAGGGACGCAAGATCGCCGACATCCGCGACAAGCTGATGTTCGGCGAGAGCAATATCGGCGACGTGGGCCACCAGGGCCACAGCAAGGCCGCGGCCATGGCGGACACGGACGAGGTCTGCGGCTGCAATGGCGTGAACAAGGGCACCATCTGCAAGGCCATCAAGGACAAGGGCCTGTTTACGCTGGAAGAGGTGCGCAAGCACACCAAGGCCAGCGCCAGCTGCGGTTCCTGCACCGGTCTGGTGGAGCAGCTGCTGATGTTCACAGCCGGTGGCGACTACTCGGCCGCGCCCAAGAAGAAGGCCCTGTGCGGCTGCACGGATCTGAGCCACCAGGATGTGCGCGACGCCATCTTCGACCAGCACCTCACCCGCCTGGACCAGGTCTACCGCACGCTGGGCTGGCGCAGTCCCAATGGCTGTGCCAGCTGCCGCCCGGCCCTGAACTACTACCTGATCTCCAGCTGGCCCAAGGAGGCGCGCGATGATCCCCAGGCGCGGCTGATCAACGAGCGGGCCCACGCCAATATCCAGAAGGACGGGACCTACTCCGTGATCCCGCGCATGTGGGGCGGCGAGACCAGCAGCGCCGAGCTGCGCCGCATTGCCGACGCGGTGGACAAGTACCGCATCCCCACGGTCAAGGTCACCGGCGGCCAGCGCATCGACCTGCTGGGCGTGAAGAAGGAAGACCTGGTGAATGTCTGGAAGGACATCGGCATGCCCTCCGGCCATGCCTATGCCAAGGCCCTGCGCACCGTGAAGACCTGTGTGGGCAGCGAGTGGTGCCGCATGGGCACGCAGGACAGCACCCAGATGGGCAAGGACCTGGAGCGCACCATGTGGCGCATGTACGCGCCGCACAAGGTCAAGTTCGCCGTCAGCGGCTGCCCCGCAACTGCGCCGAGGCCGGCATCAAGGACGTGGGCATCATCGGCGTGGACTCGGGCTGGGAGATGTACATCGCCGGCAACGGCGGCATCAAGACCGAGGTGGCCCATTTCTTCACCAAGCTCAAGAGCGCCGCCGAGGTGCTGGAGTACACCGGCGCCTTCATGCAGCTCTACCGCAAGGAAGGCTGGTACCTGGAGCGCACCGTGCACTACGTGAGCCGCGTGGGCCTGGACCATGTGAAGGCCCGCATCCTCGACGACCCCGAGGGCCGCCGCGCGCTCTGGGCCGAGCTGCAGCATGCGCTCGATGGCGAGCCCGACCCCTGGTTCGAGTTCGAGAAGGCCGGCGTCGATCTGCGCCAGTTCACCGCCCTGCAAGGAGCCTGAAGCCATGAGCGACTGGAAAACCATCTGCGCCCTGCAGGACATCCCGCCGCTGGGCGCGCGCCGCGTGCAGCGCGCCCGCGGTCCCGAGGTGGCCCTGTTCCGCACCGCCGACGATCAGGTCTACGCCCTGCTGGACCGCTGCCCTCACCGCGCCGGCCCGCTGAGCCAGGGCCTGGTCTTTGGCCAGTCCGTGGCCTGCCCCCTGCACAACTGGACCATCGCCCTGGACAGTGGCTGTGCCCGCGAGCCCGACGAGGGCCGCACCCCGGTGTTCGCGGTGCGGGTGGAGCAGGGCCAGGTCATGCTGCTGCACAGCGAGCTGGAGGGCCTGGCTACCGATCTGTCGCCCGTCCGCGCCGGCCCCTGCACCCGCACGGGTTGCTGAGACCATGGCCGAGGCCCGGGGCGAGACCCGCAGCACCTGCCCCTACTGCGGGGTAGGCTGCGGGGTGATCATCGAGAGCGAGGGGACTCGCATCACCGGCGTGCGCGGCGACCCGGCGCATCCGGCCAACTTCGGCCGCCTGTGCAGCAAAGGCGCCACTCTCCATCTCACGGCCGCGGCCGGCGCGCCGCGCCGCCTGCTGCAGCCCGCCTGGCGCGAGCGCCGCGACCAGGCTCACCAGGCCCTGGACTGGGACACGCTCAACACCCGTCTGGCCGCCCGCATGGCTGCCCTGATCCAGAACCACGGCCCCGAGTCCTTGGGCTTCTACCTCTCGGGCCAGCTGCTGACCGAGGACTACCACGCCTTCAACAAGCTGGCCCGCGGCCTGGTGGGCAGCAACCACATCGACTCCAACTCCCGCCTGTGCATGAGTGCGGCCGTGGTGGGCTACAAGCAGAGTCTGGGCGCCGACGCGCCGCCCGCCTGCTACGAGGACATCGAGCTCGCCGACTGCCTCTTCATCGCCGGTGCCAATCCGGCCTGGGCCCATCCCATCCTGTTTCGCCGCCTCGAGGCCGCGCGCGCCCGGCGGCCGGACATGAAGATCATCGTGGTCGATCCGCGCCGCACCGAGACGGCCGAGTTTGCCGACCTGCACCTGGCCATCCGGCCCGGCACCGATGTGGCCCTGTTCCACGGCCTGCTGCATGCCTGCATCTGGGAAGGCTGGCTCGCGCCGGACTTCATTGCCGCCCACACCGAAGGCTTCGAGGCGCTCAAGGCCCTGGTGCGCGAGATGACGCCACGCCAGGCCGCCGGCCTCTGCGGCATTGCCGAGGCCGATCTGCTGCAGGCGGCACGCTGGTTTGCGCAGTCCCCAGCCACGCTCTCGCTCTACTGCATGGGCCTGAACCAGAGCAGCAGCGGCACGGCCAAGAACACCGCCCTGATCAATCTGCACCTGGCCACGGCACAGATCGGCCGCCCCGGTGCCGGCCCCTTCTCGCTGACTGGCCAGCCCAATGCCATGGGCGGGCGCGAGGCGGGCGGCATGGCCAGCCTGCTGCCCGGCCACCGTGATCCCGCCAATGCCGCCCACCGCGCCGAGATCGCGCGGCTCTGGGGGGTGGATGCCCTGCCGGCCACGCCGGGCAAGACCGCGGTGGAACTCTTCGAGGCCGCGGCGCGCGGCGAGATCAAGCTGCTCTGGATAGCCTGCACCAACCCGGCCCAGTCCCTGCCCGATCAGGCCCTGGTGCGCGCGGCCCTGGCGCGCTGCGAGCTGGTGGTGCTGCAAGAGGCTTTTGCCGACACGGCCACCGCGGCCTTGGCCGATGTGCTGCTGCCTGCCGCCAGCTGGGGCGAGAAGGAGGGCACGGTCACCAACAGCGAGCGGCGCATCACGCGGGTGCGGGCGGCCGTGCCTGCACCGGGCCAGGCCCGGGCTGACTGGCGCATCGCCCGCGATCTGGGCCGCGCGCTGGAGTGCCTGCTGCGCCCCGGCCTGCCCAGCCTCTTTGGCGCGGAGGGGCCGGAGCAGCTCTGGCTGGAGCACCGCGAGGCCATGCGGGGCCGTGACCTGGACATCAGCGGCCTCAGCTATGCCCGGCTGGAGCGCGAGGGGCCGCAGCAATGGCCCTGTCCCGAGGGCGCTGCCCAGGGCCGCGCCCGGCTCTATGAGGATGGCCGCTTCAGCGCCACGCCCGAGGGCCGGGCCCGCTTCATCGCCCAGCCCTACCGGCCGCCGGTCGATCCCCTCGACGCGCGCTACCCTCTGGCCCTGAGCACGGGGCGGCTGCGCGACCAGTGGCATGGCATGAGCCGCAGCGGCCGCCTGGGGCGGCTCTTCGCGCACGAGGAGCGGCCCTGGCTGCGCCTGCACCCCGGCGACATGCCGCACCGCGGCCTGCGCGATGGCGACATCGTGCGCCTGAGCTCGCGCCGCGGCGTACTGCATATCGAGCTGCGGGGCGATGCCGCCATCGCCTCGGGGCAGGCCTATGTGCCCATGCACTGGGGGCCGGAGTTCCTGGGCGGCCGGGAGTCGCCTGGCGGCGCGGCCCTGAGCGGCATCAATGCCCTGTGCCAGAGCGCCTTCTGCCCCGATGCCCGCCAGCCCGAGCTCAAGTTCGCTGCGGTGTCTGTGAGCAAGCTGGATCTGCCCTGGCGCCTGCGTGCCGCGGCCTGGGGGCAGTCCGGGCAGGATCTGCGCCAGCTGCTGCATGAGTTTGACTACGCCTACGCCGTGCCGGTGCAGGGCCCGGAGGGCCGCGAGGGCTGGCGTCTGGAGGCTGCCTGTGCCGAGGCGCCCGCGGCCGAGCTGGTGCAGCGGGTGGCCGCCCTGCTGGGGCTGCAGGGCCCGGGCCTGCTGCGTTATGCCGACAGCCGCCGTGGCCGCCTGCGCCTGCTGCGCCTGGATGCGGCCGGCCAGGGGCTGCAGGCCCTGCTCACCCTGGCCGAGGATGCGCAACAAGGGGCCTGGCTGCATGCGCTGTGGCGTGAGGCCGGAGCCGTGCAGCCGCATGGCCGCCGCCTGCTGGCGCCGGAAACGGCGGGGTCAGACCTGGCCCCGCGCAGCGCCCAGGTCTGCAACTGCCTCGATGTCTCGGAGGCCCGCATCCGCGCGCAGCTGGGGCAGTGCGCGGGCGCGCCGGCACAGCGCCTCAAGGCCCTGCAGGATGCGCTGCAATGCGGCACCCAGTGCGGCTCCTGCCTGCCCGCGCTGCGCCGCCTGATCGACACCACGCCTTGTGAGGTGAGCCCATGAGCCCGATGCTCTATCCCGTGACCCTGGTGGGCGCCGGCCCCGGCGACCCCGAGCTGCTGACCCTGCGCGCGCTCAAGCGCCTGCAGGCCGCCGATGTGGTGCTGAGTGACGATCTGGTGGATGCGCGTGTGCTAGCCCTGCTGCGCCCGCAGACCCGTCTGCTGCGCGTGGGCAAGCGTGGGGGCTGCGTCTCGACCGATCAGCGCTTCATCGAGGAGCTGATGGTGCGCGAGGCCCGGGCCGGGCAGCGCGTCGTGCGGCTCAAAGGGGGCGATCCGTTTGTGTTCGGTCGCGGGGGGGAGGAGGCCGATGCCCTGCGCGCTGCCGGCCTGGATGTGGAAATCGTGAGCGGCCTGACGGCAGGCATTGCGGGCCCGGCGGCGGTGGGTATCCCGGTGACCGACCGGCGCTGCACGCCCGGCGTGGCCCTGGTGACCGGGCACAGCGGGGAGGGCGCCCTGGCGCCCGACTGGGCCGCCCTGGCCCGCAGCGGCCTGACCCTGGTGATCTACATGGGCGTGAGCCGCTGCGCCGAGATCGTGGCCGCCCTGCGGGCGGGCGGACTGAGCGGAGACACGCCGGCCGCCGTGGTGTCGGCGGCGCACACCGAGCGCCAACGCCTGGCGCTGAGCCGGCTGGACGCGCTGAGCGCCCTGCTGGCCCGCGACCCGGGCCTGGCCAGCCCGGCGGTGCTGGTGATCGGTGCGGTGGCGGCCCGGGCCGCCGCCCAGGCCCTTGCCCAGCGCCTGCCCGATTCAGCCGAGCTTGAAGCGGCTCATCAGCTCCGTCAGGCGTAGGGCCTGGTCCTTGAGTGAGGCGGCGGCCGCCGCGCTCTGCTCCACCAGCGCGGCGTTCTGCTGGGTCATCTGGTCCAGCTCGCCCACGGTGCTGTTGACGCGGCTGATGCCGCCGCTCTGCTCGCTGGCCGCGGCGCTGATCTCGCCGATGATGTCGGAGACGCGCTGCACGCTGGCCACGATCTCGTCCATGGTGCTGCCGGCGTTCTGCACCAGGCGCGCGCCCGCTTCCACCCGCTCCACGCTGCTACCGATCAGGGTCTTGATCTCGCGCGCGGCCTCGGCACTGCGCTGGGCCAGGCTGCGCACCTCGCCGGCCACCACGGCGAAACCGCGGCCCTGCTCGCCGGCTCGCGCCGCTTCCACGGCCGCATTGAGCGCCAGGATATTGGTCTGGAAAGCGATGCCGTCGATGACGCCGATGATGTCGGCAATCTTCTTGGAGCTGGTGTTGATCTCGTCCATGGTGCTGACCACCTGACCCACCACGGCGCCCCCGCGCTGCGCCACTTCGCCGGCGCTGCCGGCCAGCTGCTTGGCGTTGCCAGCGGCATCCGCGCTGTGGCCCACGCCCTGGGTGAGCTCACCCATGGCGCTGGCGGCCTGCTGCAGATTGCTGGCAGTCTGCTCGGTGCGCTGGCTCAGGTCCAGATTGCCGCTGGCCACCTCGGCGCTGGCGGTCTGGATGCTCTCGGAGGACTCGCGCACCTGGCCCACGATCTGGGCCAGGGAGCCCTGCATGGCACCCAGGGCGTGCAGCATCTCGGCGGCCTCGTCGCGGCCGCTCACCGCGCGCGCCGGGGTGAGGTCGCCGCGGGCCATGCGGGCCGCGAAGCCGCGGGCCTCGATCAGCGGACGAACGATGGAATGCGAGATGCGCCAGGCCAGCACCGCGCCCAGGGCGCAGCAGACGATGAAGGCCAGCACCAGGCCACCGAGGAGCCGGCTCACCAGGCTGTCCACCTGGGCAAACACGCTCTCCGAGCTCTTGGCCAGCTCGGCCTCGACGCCCATCAGCATGGCCAGGGCCGGCTCGAAGGCCGCATCGGCCTGCTTCATCTCGGCCATGGCCTCCTTGGCCTCGGGGTAGCCGTTGTCCAGCAGGGTCTTGGCCACCGGGGCCACGGCCTTGCGGTAGGCCTCGATATGGCCGCGGAAGGTGCGCAGATTGGCCTGCTGCGCCTCGCTCCTGGCCAGAGCGCCGAAGTCGTCCATGGCCTTGTCCAGACCTTGCTGGGCCTGCTGCCAGGCCTTCTGGTAGCGGGCCATGTCCTCGTTGTTGAAGATGGAGGCCACCAGGCCGTTGCTGGCGGCGCGACTCTCGATCAGCCGAGTGCGTGCCGCCACCGTGATGTTGTTGGCCGGGATCAGCTGCTGGGTGATGCCCTGCAGGGCATCGTGGGCCGCCTGCAGGCCGAAGCCGCCCAGACCCGCCAGCAGGGCGGCCATCAGCAGCAGGGCACCGAAGCCCAGCAGCAGACGGGGGCGGATGTTCAGATCACGGAGCTGGAGTCCCATGGTGGGGGCCTTTCTTGGGTGGACGGCTGGGGCTGATGGGGGCGTTTCAGTCCAGCCTGAAGCCGCTCACCACCTGGGACAGGCGCTGCGCCTGGTCCTTCAGCGATTCCGCGGCTGCGGCACTCTGCTCGACCAGGGCCGCGTTCTGCTGGGTCATCTGGTCGAGCTGGGTGACGGCGCCGTTGATATTGCCTATGCCCGAGCTCTGCTCGGCGGCGCTGGCACCAATCTCGGCAATGATGTCGGCCACCCGTTTCACGCTGGCGACAATCTCGGTCATGGTGCTGCCGGCATCCTGGACCAGACGCGTGCCGCCCTCGACCTTCTCCACGCTATTGCCGATCAGGGCCTTGATCTCGCGCGCGGCGGCGGCCGAGCGCTGCGCCAGGCTGCGCACCTCGCCGGCCACCACGGCAAAACCGCGGCCTTGCTCGCCGGCCCGCGCCGCTTCCACGGCGGCGTTGAGCGCCAGGATATTGGTCTGGAAGGCGATGCCGTCGATGGTGCCGATGATGTCGGCAATCTTCTTGGAGCTGGCGTTGATCTCGTCCATGGTGCTGACCACCTGACCCACCACGGCGCCGCCGCGCTGCGCCACCTGGGCGGCGCTGCTGGCCAGCTGGTTGGCGGTGCTGGCGGCCTCGGCGCTCTGGCGCACGGCGCCGGTGAGCTGGCTCATGGAGCTGGCCGTCTGCTGCAGATTGCTGGCCGTCTGCTCGGTGCGGGCGGAGAGGTCGGTGTTGCCGGTGGCGATCTCGGCGCTGGCGGTCTGGATGCTGTCGGCGCTGTGGCGCACCTCGGACAGGGCGCGGGCCAGGGCCTCGCGCATGCCGGCCAGCGCACGCTGCACATCGCCGATCTCGTCCTGGCGCTGGCTGAGCGCGCGCGCAGCCAGGTCGCCCTGGCCGATGCGCTCGGCCTCGCCCACCAACTCGCGCAGCGGCCCGGCAATGGCCCGCACCAGATAGGCGGTGGCCACGGCCAGCGCCACCACGATCAGGCCCATGACCCCGGCCACGATCCATACCGTGCGCATGCGCTCGGCGCCGGCCTGTTCGCGCAGACCGTCCGAGCGCTGCTGCTGCAGCTTCACGAACTCGGCCTGGGCCTCCAGATAGGTGGCGATGGCGGGCAGCATCTTGCTCTGCAGCGCGGCGGCGGAGGCCTCGGCCTGACCTTCGCTCTTCAGCTTGCTGGCCTCGTTGCGGGCGGCGATATAGCTTTTGCGGGTGTCGGCGATGCGGGCCATGGCGGCCTTCTCGGCCTGCGAGTCGGCCAGGGTTTCCAGCTCCTTCTGCATCTCCGAGATGGTGGCCGTGGTGGCGTCGATCTGCGGCTTGAAGGTCTGGCCCACGGCCGCATCGCTGCTGAGGATGCCGGCCGCCGCCCGGGCCGCATTGGCCTCGGTGAGCCCGCGCCAGCGCAGGGCCAGCTCGAACTTGCGCTGCTGCTCGGCCTGGGTCTGCTGGGCCTGGGCCTGCAGCTTGCTGGTGCGGGTGGCCGAGGCCACGGTCATCAGCACCACCATCACGGCCAGGCCCGCCACGGGCAGCCAGAGCTTGGTGGCGATCGAAAGCGACTTCATGGGCAGGATCTCCTCGCGATGTTGTCTGGGGCGGGTTCTGGCCGCTCCGGGTGGCGGCTTGCGCGCAAACCGCCCCATCGGTTTATCGGCCGCACAAACGCAAGCTTGAGGCTCTGGTAGGCTCGCGCCTGCCCCGGAACAACCCTCATCGCCATGAGCTTCTTGGCCATCGACATCGGCAACACCCGCCTCAAGTGGGCGCTCTATGCCTCGCCCCAGCCGGGCGCGGCCCTGCTGGCCCATGGCGCGGAGTTCCTCGAGAACATCGAACGCCTGGCCGAGCGCGCCTGGCAGGCCCTGCCGCAGGTGCCGCACAGCATGCTGGGTTGCAATGTGGCGGGCGACGCGGTGCGTCGGCGCGTGGAGGAGCAGCTCGAGCTCTGGGATATCGAGCCGCGCTGGGTGGTATCCGCCGCCCAGGGCGGCGGCATCGTCAATGGCTACGACCACCCGGGCCGCCTGGGCACCGACCGTTTCGTGGCCCAGATCGGCGCACGCCACCATGTGCTGGCGCGCGGACCGGCCCGTGCCGCCCTGGTGGTGATGGTGGGCACGGCGGTGACGGTGGATGCGGTGGATGCCCAGGGGCGCTTCCTGGGCGGCCTGATCCTGCCGGGCCACGGCATCATGCTGCGCGCCCTGGAGGGTGGCACGGCGGGTCTGCGCGTGCCCACGGGCGAGGTGCGGGAGTTCCCCACCAACACCTCGGACGCGCTGACCAGCGGCGGCAACTACGCCATCACCGGCGCCATCGAGCGCATGCACCGGCACCTGGCGCGGCGCGCCGGCCACGAGCCCCTGACCCTGATGACCGGCGGCGCCGGCTGGAAGGTCTCACCGGCCCTGGACATTCCCCATGAGCTGATCGAGACCCTGATCTTCGACGGCATCCTGACCCTGCAGGCGCACCGTCTGGCGCTCTGACGCGGGGGCGCTCGCCCCGCTCGCTCAGAGGGTTCAGAAGACTCAGAGGATGAAGCGGCTCAGGTCTTCGTTGCGCGCCAGCTCGCCCAGCTTGGCGTCCACGGCGGTGGCGTCCAGGGTCAGGGTCTGGCCGGCATGCTTGTGGGCGTCGAAGCTGATCTCGTCCAGCAGGCGCTCCATCACCGTGGCCAGGCGGCGCGCGCCGATGTTCTCGGTGCGCTCGTTCACCTCGTAGGCGATCTGGGCCAGGCGGCGGATGCCGTCGGCGCTGAGCTGCAGGTCCAGCCCCTCGGTGGCCAGCAGGGCCTGGTACTGCTTGACCAGGCTGGCGTGGGTGCTGGTGAGGATGGCCTCGAAATCCTCCACCGACAGGGAGCCCAGCTCGACGCGGATGGGGAAGCGGCCCTGCAGCTCGGGGATCAGATCGCTGGGCTTGCTCAGGTGGAAGGCGCCGGAGGCGATGAAGAGCATGTGGTCGGTCTTGACCATGCCGTACTTGGTGTTGACCGTGGTGCCCTCCACCAGGGGCAGCAGATCGCGTTGCACGCCCTGGCGCGAGACATCGGCCGAGCCGCCATGGTCGGAGCGGCTGGCCACCTTGTCGATTTCGTCGATGAAGACGATGCCGTTCTCCTGCGCGTTGTGCAGGGCGGCGGTCTTGATCTCGTCCTCGTTGACCAGCTTGCCGGCTTCCTCGTCCACCAGCAGCTTCATCGCCTCGCCGATCTTGAGCTTGCGCGACTTGCGCCTGGCGCCACCCATCTGGGCGAACATGCCCTTGAGCTGCTCGGCCATCTCCTCCATGCCCTGGGGGCCGAGGATCTCCATGCTGGGCTTGGCCTCCAGCAGCTCGATCTCGATCTCCTTGTCGTTCATCGTGCCCTCGCGCAGGCGCTTGCGCATGAGCTGGCGGGTGCTGTTGTCAGGCTCGCTGCCGGGCACCAGGGCGTCAAGCACACGCTCCTCGGCGGCGTCCTCGGCGCGGGTGCGCTGCAGGCGCATCTGGCGCTCGCGCTCCTGCTTGATGGCCACATCGATCAGGTCGCGCACGATGGAGTCCACGTCCTTGCCCACATAGCCCACCTCGGTGAACTTGGTGGCCTCCACCTTGATGAAGGGTGCATCGGCCAGCTTGGCCAGGCGGCGCGCGATCTCGGTCTTGCCCACGCCGGTGGGGCCGATCATCAGGATGTTCTTGGGCGTGATCTCGGCGCGCAGCTTCTCGTCCACCTGCTGGCGCCGCCAGCGGTTGCGCAGGGCAATGGCCACGGCGCGCTTGGCGGCGTTCTGGCCGACGATGTGGCGGTCAAGTTCGGAGACGATCTCTTGTGGGGTCATGGACATGGTGTTACAAGCTTTGCCAGGCAGCGCTAGCCTGCTAGGGAGAGACAAAAATGGCGAAAAGCGAATTGATGCGTCGCGCTGCGGCGTGGGCTGCCGTCGGCATGGCCCTGATGCTAAGTGCATGCGCGACCGCAACCAAGGGCAGCTCGCAAAGTATTGCCATCCGGCTCCAGGCGGACGGCGCCACGGAGGCCGGCGTACCGCCCCCCAATGGCGTGCCTTGTGTGCTCAGCAACAAGCTGGGGCGCTGGGAGGTGGTGGCGCCGGGCAACGTCGAGGTGCGGCGTTCGGCCGAGCCGCTGCGCATTAGCTGTGAGAACAGCCGCTGGACCATGGCGCAGGAAGCACTCAACGAGTCCGAGACCAAGGTGGGCAGTTCCCTGGCCAAGGGGGCTGGCGTGGGCGCCGGCGTCGGCGGTGTAGCTGGCGCAATATCGCCGTTGGTCATGTTCGGCGCACCGATGGTCGCCTTCAGCATACTTGCGGGCATGACGGTGGGCGCGCTGTACGGCGGCCTCGCGGGAACCGGCGTCGATGCGGCCAGCGGCGCGGTGTTCGAGTACCAGCCGGAGATCGTCATCGTGCTGCGCGTGCGCGAGGCTGCGCCAGTGGCCCTGCTGGGGAATACGATCCCCGCCCAGCCTTAGGTGCCCGGGTCATCCAGCGTCTCGATGGTGTGGTTCAGATTGGTGTAGATGCAGATCTCGCCGGCAATGGTGAGGGACTGCTTCACGATATCGGCCGCGCCGAGATCGCTGTGGTTGAGCAGGGCCTTGGCGGCGGCTTGGGCGTAGGCGCCACCGGAGCCGATGGCCACGATGCCCTGCTCGGGCTCCAGCACATCGCCGTTGCCGGTGATGATCAGCGAGGCCGTGCGGTCGGCCACGGCCAGCATGGCCTCCAGGCGGCGCAGCACGCGGTCGGTGCGCCAGTCGCGGGTCAGCTCCACGGCGGCCCGCACCAGATGACCCTGGTGCTTCTCCAGCTTGGCCTCGAAGCGCTCGAAGAGCGTGAAGGCATCGGCTGTGGCGCCGGCAAAGCCGGCCAGCACCTGCTCGCGGTAGAGCTTGCGCACCTTGCGCGCGCTGGACTTGACGACGATATGGCCCAGCGTCACCTGGCCATCACCGCCAATGGCCACCTGGCCATTGCGCCGCACCGAGACGATGGTGGTGCCGTGATACACCGGCGTCTGCTGTTGGGAGGAAGAGGCATCCATAGCGACTCCAGATGGGGGCCAACCCCGCCGTTTCAACCACCGCGATTGACTTGACCGAGCGGAGCCCGAGGATCCGGCTTTGCCGGGCCTATGGGCTCGCCCCTAGAGGGGCGCGCGCAGCGCGTAGGGGTGGATCAATTGATGCGGACCTTGATCCGCGCATGCTCATTGATGCCCATGGCCCCGAAGAACAGGGCCACGAGACGGTGCGTGTCGGTGAAGGTCACGCTGCGGTTCTCGCTGCGGCGGCTCAGCACCCAGTTCAGCAGATCGCCGGCGGCCATGAAGTCCAGGCGGATCAGCTTGGGGCAGGCGATGGTGACCTGGGTGGCGGCGCCCAGCTCGCCACTCATCAGGCGCAGGGTTTCGCTGATATCGCCGCTGAGCTGGCCGCTGAGCTCCAGCTGCACGCTGCTGGGCAGGCCGCCCGGCTCGGTGATGCTGGACTCCATGAAGCTGGTGGAGTGCTCGCTGCCCTGGGTCACGGTAGGCGCGGGCGGGGAACTGGTGGAGAGGGTCAGGCCGCTGACGCGCACACGGCAACTGGTCTTTTCCCAGGAGGGCGGCGAGACCTCGTAGGTCACGCAGTAGTCGATGGCCGCCTCGTCGAACTGATCCGGCCGGTTGACCAGGCGCAGGGTCTCCAGGCGCAGCATCCAGAAAGCCGGGTCAACATCGCGGTTGCCCACCGGGGCCAGATCGCGCAGCTGCTGCAGCAGGTGGTCGCCGGCCAGCCAGCGCATGTCCACCGGCTTGCTGGCCCAGGCGCGGAAGAGTTCGCGCAGCTTGGCGCAGCCCTCGGTGTCCAGCTGCTTGAGCGGGGCCCAGTCCAGCACCCAGGGCATGGGCAGGGTCTGGCTGCGCTTGGCCAGCAGGGCCACGGCCTCGGCATCCAGGTACTCGGGGGCGGTCCAGGCCACGCCGCCGGCGCTGCCCATGGGTGCCCGCTCCTTGCTCAGGCTCTCGGCTACCAGCTTGGGCAGGGAGAACCATTGCGGCGCCGAGAGGCCGAAGAGCTGGGCGTAATCCAGGGCCAGGGCCTCGAACTTGGCCTGCTGGGCGGTGGCCCGGTAGAGGTCGAACAGCGCCAGCCAGGTCTCGGCATGCAGATGGCGCGGACCGGCCTCGCCGATCAGGCCGACCAGGCCCTGTTCGCAGACGCCGTAGTCGGCGTTGGCGAAGGCGATCACCATCTCGTCCAGCTCGGAGTCGTGCACCAGCTCGGCCACCTCCACCGCCGCGTCTTCCGCCACGCGGAAGCTCAGCGGTGCGGCGGCGGGCTGGGGCGCGGGAGTGGGTGTGGGTGTGGGTGTGGGCGCGACGGGCGGCGCCGGGCTGAAGGCCGGCGGCGCGCTCATGGCCAGGGGCGGCAGATCCGGCAGGCGGCTGGGCTTGGCGTCGGAGAGCGGCGGCAGGCCCGCACCCATCACGGCGGCGGCGGGCGGGGGCGGCATGTCCAGGCGCTCCATCTCGGCCGGGCTGGCGAAATGGCTCATGCGCGGCGCCGGTGCCGGGGCGGGCGGTGTCTCGGAGGGCAGGGTGGCCGAGAAATGCACCGGCCGAGTGCTGGTCTCAAAGAAGCCCGGGGGATGGCTGCTGGCCATCTGGGTGGGGGCGAAACTCTCGCCCACCATCTGCTGCTCGATCTGGTCGATCTTGGCCTTGACCCCGTGGTCGATCTTGGAGTTCAGGTCGCTGTTGGCGCGCTCCATCTCGTCCATGCGCGAGGTGGAGCTGCCCAGGGCGGCCAACTGCTCGGGGCTCAGGCCCTCGCGGCGGATGCGCCGCAGCATGTCCAGCTCGCGCTTGCGCACGAAGTCATTGCGGCGCTTGCGCTCCACCATGGCGCGCAGCTCGGCCTTGGCGAGGTCGCCCTCGGGATCGTCCTGGCGGGAATTGATCTCGGCCCAGTCCGTGGTCGGATTCGCGACAAAGCGCGCGACCTTGCGCAGAAAGCTTTCGCCGTCTTTCGGTTCTGACATGCGCGCTGGACCTGGACCTGGGTTGATGGGGCGCTGATTGGCGGAACTGAACCCCTACCCAGCGGCGCCCGAGGATCCGGCTCTGCCGGTCCAAGGGGCGCGCCCCCTCGAGGGGGCGGCCGAAGGCCGTAAGGGGGGAGTCACCTCAGTCCCCGAACATCTTCTGCTTGAGTTCGCGGCGCTGCTGGGCTTCCAGCGAGAGCGTGGCGGTGGGGCGGGCGATCAGGCGGCCCAGGCCGATGGGCTCGCCGGTCTCGTCGCAGTAGCCGTACTCGCCGCTGTCCAGACGGGCCAGGGACTGCATGATCTTCTTGAGCAGCTTGCGCTCGCGGTCGCGGGTACGCAGCTCCAGGGCATGCTCTTCCTCGATGGTGGCGCGGTCGGCCGGATCGGGAACGATGGAGGTGTCCTCGCGCAGGTGCTCGGTGGTCTCGCCGGCATTCGACAGCACGCCTTCCTTGAGCTCATTGAGCTTGGCACGGAAGAACTCGATCTGCTTGTCGTTCATGTACTCCGACTCGGGCATGGCCAGCACTTCGGCATCGCTCAGCTCGTGGCCGGGCTTGGTCTTCCAGGCGTTGGCGAGTTTGGGGTCGGCCTTCACGGCGCTTTTGGAAGTTTCAATCACGGGCGTACTCATGGATCGCGTGGGCGGCTTGGGAGGAGCGAAACGGTCGGTGAAGCGGCTGCCACCGGTTGAGGGTGGCGCCGCCTCCAGCGTGGCGACGCCAGGGCTTTCCAGCTCCGCGGCTTCCGCCTTGGGCTTGGCAGCGCCCTTGGCCGCCTTGGCAGCCGTCTTGGCCGGGGCGGGTTTGGGGGCCTGTGTCTTGCTCACGTCGGAGTCTCCTCGCGTTACCTCGGATGAAGGCTTTATACCTGCTTCGGATGGGCCGGATGCCAGGGCATTCCGACCCTCGGGGTGGCTCGGGCGGGGCGGATTGTAGCCATGCTCACCTCACGTGGTGCTGACGCCGCCCCCGGTTCAGGCGAGGCAGCCTTCCAGGCCTTGCAAGAGGATGTCCTTGGGCAGGTCGATCCCGATGAAAACCATTTTGCTCTGCTTTTTCTCGTTCGGCAGCCATTTCGGGCCCAGGTCCGAGCCCATCAGCTGGTGCACGCCTTGGAAGATCACCTTCTTGTCGGTGCCCTTCATGTGCAGCACGCCCTTGTAGCGCAGCATCTTGGGGCCGTAGACCTGCACGATGGCGCCCAGGAAGTCTTCCAGCTTGGCCGGGTTGAAGGGCTTGTCGGAGCGGAAGACGAAGGACTTCACGTCATCGTCATGGTGGTGATGGTGCGGGTGGTCGCAGTGCTCGCCATGCTCATGGTCGTGATCATGGTGGTGATGATGCTCGTGTGCGTCGGCGTCCGCGTTCAGGAAGTCGGGGTCGATCTCCAGCTTGGCATTGAGGTTGAAGCCGCGCAGGTCGAAGACGCTGGCGATGTCCACATTCCCGAAGTGGACGCGCTGCTGGGGCGCACGCGGGTTCATGTGCTTGATGCGGTGGGCCAGGGCCTCGGTGGCGGCCTCGTCCACCAGATCGGTCTTGCTGATGAAGATCTGGTCGGCGAAGCCGATCTGGCGGCGCGCCTCCTGGCGGGTGTTGAGCTGCTCCTCGGCATGCTTGGCGTCCACCAGGGTCAGGATGGAGTCCAGCAGATAGCTCTCGGCGATCTCGTCATCCATGAAGAAGGTCTGGGCCACGGGGCCGGGGTCGGCCAGGCCGGTGGTCTCGATCACCACGCGCTCGAAGTCCAGCTCGCCGCGGCGGCGCTTGGCGGCCAACTCGCCGAGCGTGGTGCGCAGGTCTTCGCGGATGGTGCAGCAGACGCAGCCATTGCTCATCTGGATGATCTGCTCGTTGGTGTCGGCCACCAGGATGTCGTTGTCGATGTTCTCCTCGCCGAACTCGTTCTCGATCACGGCGATCTTCTGGCCATGGGCTTCGGAGAGCACGCGCTTGAGCAGGGTGGTCTTGCCCGAGCCCAGGAAGCCGGTGAGGATGGTGGCGGGAATCAGGCCCGGGGAACTGGTCGATGACATGGTGATGTAGGAAATGCTGCTGTGGCGTATCGGTCGCCGCAGGCCCTCAGATGGGGGCGGCTGACTGTGGTCCAAGAGGGTAGCACTGTCAATGGGTTATTCTGTGGGGCTACTCAACTACGACACCCACGCCGTGTCCGAACCCCAGCCTAGTAGGCCCCGCGGGGGCCACAAAAGTGCCGCAGCCGAAGGGCGCGGCCCAGCGCCGCGCAAACTCCTGGACCGCATGCTGGACTTCCTGCATCCGGGCCCGGACTCCACCAGCGAGCTGATCGAAACCCTGGCCGAGGCCGAGCAGCGCGAGCTGATCGCGCCCGAGTCGCGGCAGATGCTGGAAGGCGTGCTGCACATGGCCGAGCTCTCGGCCGGCGATGTGATGGTGGCCGCGCCGCGCATGGACCTGCTGGACATCGAGTCGCCCTACGAGGAGCTGCTCGCCCAGGTCATACGCGCTGGCCATTCGCGCTTCCCGGTCTTCGAGGGCCAGCGCGAGAACATCATCGGCATCCTGCTGGCCAAGGACCTGCTCAAGCTGCAGCGCGCGCCCGAGCTCAATCTGCGCGCCCTGCTGCGGCCCATCGTCTTTGTGCCGGAAAGCAAGAATCTCAACGAGCTGCTGCGCGACTTCCGCTCCAACCGCAACCACCTGGCCATCGTGATCGACGAGTTCGGCAACACCGCCGGCCTGGTCACCATCGAGGATGTGCTGGAGGAAATCGTCGGCGAGATCGAGGACGAGTTCGACGACAAGGACGGGGTCTCCGGCATCTACACCCTGGCCGATGGCAGCCAGCGCGTGGCCGGCGACGCCGGGATCGCGGCGGTGAACCAGGCCTTCGGGACCAGCCTGCCCGAGGACGAGTTCGACACCATTGGCGGCCTGGTCGCCCATGAGCACGGTCGGGTGCCGCGCCGGGGCGAGGCCCCGGAGGTGGGCGGCCTGCTGTTCTCGGTGATGCTGACCCGGGGTGGGGCGGTGCGCTGGTTCAAGGTCACGCGCGCTGCGCCCCAAGACGCCTGATTGATGCTCCGATTCCGTTACGTTCTGCTGGCGGCCCTGGCCGCCGGCCTTTTGCACACGGCGGCCTTTGCGCCGCTGGAACTCTGGTGGCTGCAGGTGCTGGCCCTGGCCTGGCTGGCCCATCTGAGCTGGAATGCCGGTCCGCGCCGAGCGGCCCTGCTGGGCGGGGTCTTCGGCTTCGGCTGGCTGGCCTCGGGCCTGTGGTGGCTGCACATCAGCATGCACCAGTTCGGTGGCCTGCCCTGGCCGGTGGCGGCCCTGGCCGTGGCCCTGCTGGCGGCCTTTCTGAGCTTGTACTACGCCGGGGCCCTGGCCCTGGCGGCGCGCCTGCGCCAGCGCAGCCCCGCCTGGCATGCCCTGACCTGGGCCGCCTGCTGGCTGCTGGCCGAGCTGGGGCGGGCCACCCTGTTCACCGGCTTCCCCTGGCTGGCCAGCGGCTATGCCCATACCGAAGGGCTGCTGGCGCCCTGGGCGCCCTGGATCGGCGTCTATGGCATCAGCGCCCTGGCGGCAGGCTGCGCCGCGGCCTTTGCGGCCCTGGGGCGCCATGCCTGGCAGCCGGCCGCGGTGGCCATCGGCCTGCTGGCCCTGGGCCAGCTGCTGCCGCAGAACTTCACCCGCGAGACCGGCCTGCTGCGCGTCTCCCTGGTGCAGCCGGCCGTGGCCCAGGATCAGAAATTCGATCCCGAGCGCATGCAGGCCCATCTGGAGCAGCTGACCCGCCAGGTCGAGCGCGCCCAGGGCCAGGTGGTGCTCACGCCCGAGTCCGTGGTGCCCATCCCCGCGGCCTATCTGGACCCCAGCTATGTGCAGCGCCTGCAGGCCGTGGGCGCGCGCCGGCCGGTGCTGCTGGGCACCTTTCTGGGCAATAGCCAGGACGGCTATGTGAACTCCCTGCTGGCCTTCGGCGGCAGCGCGCCCTATGCCTATGGCAAGCGCCACCTGCTGCCCTTTGGCGAGTTCATCCCGCCGGGCTTTGGCTGGTTTGTGCGTGCCATGGCCATTCCCATGGACGACCAGGCGCGCGGCCAGCACCAGCAGTCCTTTGCCGTGGCGGGGCAGCGCCTGCGCCCCCTGATCTGCTACGAGGATCTGTTCGGCGAAGACTTTGTGGACAGCCTGCGCGGGCCCGAGGCCGCCACGGTGCTGGTGAATGTGAGCAATCTGGCCTGGTTCGGCACCGTGATGGTGCTGGACCAGCATCTGCAGTTCTCCCGCATGCGGGCCCTGGAGTTCCAGCGCCCGGTGGTGCGCGCCACCAACACCGGGGCCACCGGCGTGGTGGACCATCGCGGCCGCACCCGCGCCCTGCTGCCACCGGCCCGCGCGGCCACCCTGGAGGCCCCCGTGCAGGGGCGCCTGGGCGAGACGCCTTATGCCCGCTGGCTGGGCACGCTGGGCCTGCTGCCGCTCTTCATCGCCGCCCTGGCCCCCCTGGGTCTGGCGTTCTTCATGCGGCGGCGGTAAGTGCGCGTCTCATAAAATAAAAACTGTAAACCTCTCACCGGACGGCCTGAACCCATGCTGAGCTTCCAGCAAATCATCCTGACCCTGCAGGACTATTGGTCCAAGCAGGGCTGCGCGCTCCTGCAACCCTATGACATGGAAGTGGGGGCCGGCACCAGCCACACCGCCACCTTCCTGCGCGCCCTGGGTCCGGAGCCCTGGAAGGCCGCCTATGTGCAGCCCAGCCGCCGCCCCAAGGACGGCCGCTATGGCGAGAACCCCAATCGCCTGCAGCATTACTACCAGTTCCAGGTCGTGCTCAAGCCCGCGCCGGCCAATATCCTCGAGCTGTATCTGGGCTCGCTGGAGGCCCTGGGCTTCGACCTCAAGAAGAACGATGTGCGCTTCGTCGAGGACGACTGGGAGAACCCCACGCTGGGCTGCTGGGGCCTGGGCTGGGAGGTCTGGCTCAATGGCATGGAGGTGACCCAGTTCACCTACTTCCAGCAGGTGGGCGGCATCGACTGCAAGCCCATCACCGGCGAGATCACCTACGGCCTGGAGCGCCTGGCCATGTATCTGCAGGGCAAGGAATCGGTCTACGACCTGGTCTACACCGACGGCCTGACGTATGGCGATGTGTTCCACCAGAACGAGGTGGAGCAGAGCACCTACAACTTCGAGCACAGCGATGTGGACTTCCTGCTGCAGGCCTTTGCCGCGCACGAGAAGCAGAGCCAACTGCTGATGGGCGAGCAGCTCGCCCTGCCGGCCTATGAGCAGCTGCTCAAGGCCGGCCACACCTTCAATCTGCTGGACGCCCGGGGCGCCATCTCGGTGACCGAGCGCGCCGCCTACATCGGCCGCATCCGTAACCTGGCCCGCGCCGTGGCCCAGAGCTATGTGGACAGCCGCGCCCGCCTGGGCTTCCCCATGGCGCCCAAGGCCTGGGCCGATGAAGTGACCGCCCAGATTGCAAAGAAGAACGAGAAGAAGGCCGCCTGAGTCATGACCAGCGACACCCACAACCTGCTCGTCGAACTCTTCGTCGAGGAACTGCCCCCCAAGGCGCTGAAGAAGCTGGGCGACAGCTTTGCCGGCGTGCTGGCCGAGAGCCTGCGCGCCCAGGGCCTGGCCACGGCCGAATCCCAGGCCACGGCCTACGCCTCGCCGCGCCGCCTGGCCCTGCATCTGAGCGGTGTGGCCGCCAAGGCCGCCGACCGCAGCGAGACCAAGAAGCTGGTGCCCGTGAGCGTGGGCCTGGACGCGAGCGGCCAGCCCACCCAGGCCCTGATCAAGAAGCTGGCCTCCCTGGGCCTGGGCGCCGAACTGGCCGCCCAGGCTTATCGCGAGATGGACGGCAAGGCCGAGGCCCTGTTCATCCAGACCACGGTGGCCGGCGCCACCCTGGCCGAGGGCCTGCAGAAGGCCCTGGAAGAGAGCCTGGCCAAGCTGCCCATTCCCAAGGTCATGAGCTACCAGCTGGCCGACGGCTGGAGTGATGTGAAGTTCGTGCGCCCGGCCCATGGCCTGGTGGCCCTGCATGGCCGCGAGATCGTGCCGGTGGGCGTGCTGGGCCTGAGCGCCGGCCGCGAGACCCGCGGCCATCGCTTCGAGGCCGCCGTGGAGCGACTGGTGATCGAGTCGGCCGACAGCTATGCCGCCCAGCTGCGTGAGCAGGGCGCCGTCATCGCCAGCTTTGCCGAGCGCCGCGCCGAGATCGTGGCCCAGCTCAACGCCGCTGCGGCCCAGCAAGGCCTCAAGCCCATCGAGGACGAGGCCCTGCTGGACGAGGTCTGCGCCCTGGTGGAGCGGCCCAATGTGCTGAGCTGCCAGTTCGAGCCCGAGTTCCTCGCCGTGCCGCAGGAATGCCTCATCCTCACGATGAAGGCCAACCAGAAGTACTTCCCCCTGCTGGACGCGGCCGGCAAGCTCACTAATCAGTTCCTGGTGGTCTCCAACATCCGCCCGGCGGACGCCAGCGCGGTGACCGGCGGCAATGAGCGCGTGGTGCGCCCGCGCCTGTCGGATGCCAAGTTCTTCTTCGACCAGGACCGCAAGAAGAGCCTGGCCGATCGCGTGGGTGGTCTGGCCAAGGTGGTCTACCACGGCAAGCTGGGCAGCCAGGGCGAGCGGGTGGAGCGGGTGCGCCACATCGCTGCTGCCATCCATGCTCAGCTTGAGCGCGCGGTCTTGAATGGGTTCTCTGCGCAATTGCCGAGCGTGTCGGATATCGATGCGGCTGCACGCCTCGCCAAGGCCGACCTGCTTACCGATATGGTGGGCGAGTTCCCCGAGCTGCAGGGCATCATGGGCGGCTATTACGCCCGCCACGACGGCCTGAGTGAGGCCGTGGCCTTTGCCATCGAAGACCATTACAAGCCCCGCTTTGCCGGCGACGAACTGCCGCGCAACGAGGTCGGCCTGGTCGTGGCCCTGGCCGACAAGCTGGAAACCCTGGTGGGCCTGTTTGGCATCGGCCAGCTGCCCACCGGCGACAAGGACCCCTTCGCCCTGCGCCGCCATGCCCTGGGCGTGGTGCGCATGCTTTCGGATTCCCCGTTGCTCGCAAAACTCAGCCTTGAAGAACTGGTCGACGCCGCAGTTCCGGCTTTCGGGTCTCTGATCGAGAACCCTCGTGTGAAGCTGGTCGATTTCGTGTTCGATCGACTGGCTGTCGTGTGGCGTGACCACTTCAGTTCGCAAGAGGTCGACGCAGTCTTGGCGCTTCGCCCTCAGTATCTTGGCGAGGTGCGTTCCCTGCTGGCGGCAGTTCATGGCTTTGCCAGCCTTCCCGAAGCGCCCTCCCTGGCTGCGGCGAACAAGCGCATTACGAATATCCTCAAGAAGGTCGAAGAGCCGGTAAAAGCTCATTTCTCCGAGAGCCTGCTTCAGGAGTCGGCCGAGCAGGCGCTGGCTGCGGCTTTGCTTGCTGTCAAACCAACTGCTGATCGTGAATTCAGTGTTGGCGCTTACGCCGCCTCGCTGCGCGAGCTGGCCGCGCTCAAGGGCCCGGTGGACGCCTTCTTCGATGGCGTGATGGTCAATGCCGAGGACCCGGCCCTGCGCGCCAACCGCCTGGGCCTGCTCAAGACCCTGCACGAGGCCATGAACCGGGTGGCCGATCTGGCCCGCCTGGCCGCCTGAGGACGCCGCCATGCCCGCCCGCGCCGAGCACCACGGTCACAGCATGAAGCTGGTCATCCTCGGCCGGGACGGCACCATCAACCAGTACCGCGACGACCATGTGAAGTCCACCGACGAGCTCCAGCCCCTGCCCGGCGCGCTGGAGGCGGTGGCGCGGCTCAACCATGCCGGCTGGCACACGGTGATGGCCACCAACCAGCCCGGCATCGGCCGCGGCCTGCTGGACATGGCCGCGCTCAATGCGGTGCATATGCGCCTGGCCCAGCTGCTGGCCGAAAAAGGCGGGCGGCTGGACGCGCTCTTCTTCTGCCCGCACACGCCCGAGGAAGGCTGTGCCTGCCGCAAGCCCCTGCCGGGGCTGATCGAGCAGATTGGCGAGCGCTTCGGCGTGGAGCTGTCCGGCGTGCACATGGTGGGTGCCAGCCTCAAGGACCTGCAGACCGCTCAGGCCGCCGGCTGCGTGCCGCATCTGGTGCGCAGCGACCGTCTGGGCCGGCTGGACGAGGCGCAGCTGCAGGCCCTGCTGGCCCAGGTGCCCGGCACCCGGGTGCATGACAATCTGGGGGCTTTTGCCGAGCACCTCATCCAGTCGGAGCGCCGTGCCCGGGCCGAGGCCCGCGGTGAAGCCCTGACCCCCGATACCAGTCCTGGAGACCTCTCTTGATCCTGTTTTATGCCCTGCGCTCGGCGCTGTTCATGCTGTGGATGCTGGTGACCGTGGTGCCGGTTGCGCTGGTGGTGGTGCTGATCTCGGTCTTCGTGCGCGGCAACCCGGTGTACTGGACCTGCATCTTCTGGCTGCGTCTGGCCACCTATGGCGCCCGCTATATCTGCGGTGTGCGCTGGCGCATCACCGGGGCCGAGAACCTGCCCAGCGCCGCCGAGCGCACCTCGGCCGTGATCCTGCTCTCCAAGCATCAGAGCACCTGGGAGACCTTTGCCTATCCCTCGCTGATGACGCACCCGCTGGCCTATGTGTTCAAGCGCGAGCTGCTCTACATCCCCTTCTTCGGCTGGGCCATGGCGCGCATGGACATGATCCATATCGACCGCAGCAAGCGCAGCGAGGCCTGGAACAAGGTGGCCGCCCAGGGCAAGCGCCTGGCGGCGCTGGGCCACTGGGTCATCATGTTCCCCGAGGGCACCCGCATCGCCCGCGGCAAGGTGGGCGAGTACAAGACCGGCGGCACCCGTCTGTCCATCGAGACCGGCGTGCCCGTGGTGCCCATTGCCACCACCTCGGCCCGCTGCTGGCCGCGCAAGAGCTTTCTGCTGCGCCCGGGCGTGGTGGACATCTCCATCGGCAAGCCCATCTCGCCCCTCGGCCGTGAACCGGCCGAGATGATGCGCGAGGTGCAGGCCTGGATCGAGGGCGAGATGCAGCGCCTGGACCCCGAGGCCTATGCCGGCACCGCGCCGCAGCCGGCCGCCAGCCGGGCCTGAGCAGCAAGGCCGCCGGACATGACGCTGAGCAAGCGACTGGCCGGCCTCTTCAAGTCCAGCCAGTTGTCCCTTTTCCGCGAGATCGAGCCGCCCGCAGCCACGCCGGCCACGCCGGCCGCCCCGCGTCCGCGCAGCCTGCTGCTGGGCGACCGGGCCGTGGGCTATGAGCTGCGCCGCGCCCGGCGCCGTTCCATCGGCTTCACTGTCAGCGCCGAGGGCCTGAAGGTCAGCGCGCCGCGCTGGGTGGGCCTGCCCGAGATCGAGGCCGCCCTGCGCGGCAAGCAGGGCTGGATTCTGCGCAAGCTAGCGGAGCAGCAGGAGCGGGCGCGCCGCCAGCATGCCGCCCAGGTGCTGTGGGGCGAAGGCGGGCAGCTGCCCTATCTGGGGCAGGTCCTGACCCTGCGCCTGGGCGGTCTGGCTCGCTACGAGCCCGCGAGCCGCGAGCTGCATCTGGGCCTGCCCGCCGAGGCGGACCCTGCCCAGGTGCGCGAGGCCGCCCTGGCCTGGCTGGCCGGCCGGGCCCGCGCCCTGTTCGAGCAGCGCTGCCGGCACTATGCCGCGGCCCTGTCTGTGCGCTACACGCGCCTCTCGCTCAGCAGTGCACAGACCCGCTGGGGCAGTGCCAGCGCCAGCGGCGCGATCCGCCTGAGCTGGCGCCTGATCCTGCTGGCGCCGGAGCTGATCGACTATGTGGTGGCCCATGAAATGGCCCATCTGCACGAGATGAACCACAGCCCGCGCTTCTGGGCCGTGGTGGCCTCGGTCATGCCGGACTATGAATCCGCCCGCCAGCGCTTGCGCGAGGTGGCCCTGCCCACGCTGGAGCTCTAGCAGGCAGTTGAAAAACTACTGCGGCGACCATCTGCGTCGTTGCGCGGTGCTCGGAATCCTCACGTACAGGAAGTACGTTCCGGTTCCTGCGCTCCGGGTGCCTAGCAGCTGGCCGTCCTCGCTACGTTTTTCAACAGCCTGCTAGGGCCTGAGTGCGACTGCTTCCTACTTCTGGGGGGCTTGCCGGGGGCGCTCCCGCCAAGCACACTCCCGGCCACGTGCTGTCATCACGACGCATCTGAGGCTGGTCGGTCCGACCGCCACCTCCCGGTTGCCGAACCGCCCCTCGGGGGCGGAACACCAGGCGCCGAAAAGTTGATGCCAAGAAGGCTCAGCCCGCCGCCACCGGAATTGCCGGTGGCGGCGGTCGCTGACTCCTCAGATTCCCGCCCTCTCTTGTCCTGCCAGGTGCTCAGACCGTGCTGAAGCGGTAGATGCCGTCGGCACCGCGTTCGCGCCGCAGACGGCCTTCCAGCCAGAGCGCGTTCAGGTGCGCCACCGACTCGCCCATGGCGAAGGTGGTCTGGTGCAGATCCAGCTTGCGCTTGAACAGCAGGTCCAGCAGCTCGGCCGCATGGCAGGGCTTGGCGCGGCAGGCGCCCAGCACGTCTTCCAGGCGCTCGGCATGGTGCTCGCGCAGCTGATCGATGCGGGCGTGCAGGCCCTTGAAGGGCTTGCCATGGGCCGGCAGCACCAGGGTGCTGTCGGGCAGGGCCAGCAGGCGCTCCAGCGAGTCCAGGTACAGGCGCAGGGGATCGGCCTCGGGCTCCACATCCACCACCGAGACATTGGTGGAGATGCGCGGCAGCACCATATCGCCCGAGATCAGCACGCCCAGGCTCTCACTGAACAGGCTGATGTGCTCCGGCGCATGGCCGTAGCCCACCAGGCAGCGCCACTCATGCGCGCCGATGCGCAGACGCTGGCCGTCCATCAGGCGGCGGTAGGCCGCCGGCACCTGGGGCACCATGCTGGGGTAGTAGCTGGCGCGGCCACGGATCTTGGCCAGCGAGTCCGGGTCCGTCAGGCCATGGCTGCCAAAGAAGGCTGCCGCAGCCTCGCCCCCCATGCCCACGGTGGAGCTGCTGGCCACGCGCGCCAGGTTGTAGTCAGTGGCGCTGATCCACAAGCGACACTGCCATTTTTCGGTCAGCCAATGCGCCAGGCCCATGTGATCGGGGTGGAAGTGCGTGACGATCACGCGCAGCACCGGCAGGCCGTCCAGATGCCGGGCGAAGATCTGTTCCCACTGGGCCTGGCTGGTCTCGTTGTGGATGCCGCAGTCCACGATGGTCCAACCTGAGCGGCCCTCGATCTCATCGCGCAGCAGCCAGAGGTTGATGTGGTCCAGGGCGAAGGGCAGGGCCATGCGCACCCAGCGCAGGCCCGGGGCCAGTTCCAGCACCTCGCCCGGCGCGGGCAGGGCCTCGCCCAGGGGATAGCTCAGTTCGGATTCGCGCGGATTGGCCATCAGCTCGCCTGCCTTAGACTTACGTTTACGTTAACGTCATATTACAAGCCTGCCGCCATGTCTCCTGACACCGATGCGACTGCCAGCGCGAGCCCGGCCGGCGAGGGCCGGCTCTACACCATCACCGAGCTGGCCGCGGAGTTCGACATCACGCCCCGCGCCATCCGCTTCTACGAGGACATGGGCCTGCTGGAGCCCGGGCGCGCCGGCCGCAACCGTGTCTACACTCAGCGCGACCGCACCCGGCTCAAGCTCACCCTGCGCGGCAAGCGCCTGGGCCTGAGCCTGCAGGAGGTCAAGCAGCTGATCGATATGTACGACTCGGCCTCCGACACCGCGCCCCAGCTCAAGGCCTTTCTGGAGGTGCTGGGCCAGCACCGCCGCCAGCTGGAGCAGCAGTTCGACGATCTGCAGATCACCCTGGCCGAGATCGCCCAGCACGAGGAGCGCTGCCAGCTCCTGCTGGCCGAGGCCCAGGCTCAGGCTGGGCGCAAGCCGGTCTGATCGTCCGCGCTCAGCCCAGCACGCGCAGCAGCCAGGCCTGCAGGGCCTCGATCTCGTCCGGGTGCACCTCGTGCCCCATGGCGTAGTCCTGCCACTGCACCGTGTAGCCCAGGCGCAGCAGCTCCTCGCGGGCGGCGTGGGCGCGGGCCAGGGGCACGACCGCGTCGTTGCGGCCGTGCGCCAGAAAGATGGGCGTGGCCTGGTTGGCCGCGCTGCGCTCGGTCTCGGTGCTGGCCAGCAGGGGCAGATAGCCCGAGAGGCCCACCAGACCGGCCAGGCGCTGGCCGTAGCGCAGGCCCGTCATCAGGCTCATGGCGCAGCCCTGGGAGAAACCCATCAGCACGATGCGCTCGGGCGCCACGCCGCGTTCGATCTCGCGCTCGATCAGGGCCTCGATGGCCGCTTGCGAGCGGCGCAGGCCCACGGGGTCCTCGCGCTGGTCCAGATCGGCGTCGCGGATGTCATACCAGGCCGGCATGGGATGGCCGCCATTGATGGTGACCGGGATCACCGGCGCATGCGGCAGCACAAAGCGCAGACCGGCGCCGCCGGCCAGCAGGGGCCGCAGGTCCAGGGCCTGGCAGACCGGTTCGAAGTCGTGGCCATCGGCGCCCAGGCCGTGCAGCACGATGATGCTGGCGGTCGGGTTTGCCTCGGTTTGCAGTTCCAGGGTCTCGAGTGTCATGCTGGGGCCTTGATTCATGAAGCCGCCATCCTAGCGAGGCCGCCCCGCCATGCCGCATTTCCTGCTCCGACTCGACCCGGTCCGGCCCGATATGCATGCCACCGGCCCCACCCAGCAAGAGGCCGAGGCCATCGGCGCCCATCTGGGCTATCTGCAGCGCCTGATGGAGCAGGGCGCGCTGCTGCTGGCCGGGCGCAGCCAGATCCTGGACCATGAGGCCTTCGCCCTGGTCCTGCTGCAGGCCGATAGCGAGAGCCGCGCCCTGGCCCTGATGCGGGCCGATCCGGCCGTGACCCAGGGCGTGCTCAGCGGCGAGCTGCATCCCTTTCGCATCACGCAGTGGCGCGCCGAGCCGCCCACGCTGGGCTGAACGGCAGCAGCGTCAATCGGCCAGCAGTCGCTGCGGCCCCGGACCGGCCTGGCCCAGGGTGTCGGCCGGGTTGCGCAGGCGGCAGCGGTCCAGGGAGAGGCAGCCGCAGCCTATGCAGTCGTCCAGCTGATCGCGCAGCTGCTGCAGCTGGCGCAGTCGCTCGTCCAGCTCATGGCGCCAGGCGGCTGAGAGCCGGGCCCAGTCGGCCCGGCTGGGCGCCGTGCTGCCGCTGGGCAGGGTGGCCAGGGCCTGGGCGATCTCGGCCAGCGGAATGCCCACGCGCTGCGCCACCTTGATGAAGGCCACGCGGCGCAGCACCTCGCGCGCATAGCGGCGCTGGTTGCCGGCGCTGCGCTGGCTGCTGATCAGGCCCTTGCTCTCGTAGAAATGCAGGGTGGAGACCGCCACGCCGCTGCGCCGGGCCACCTCGCCCACGCTGAGCTGGGCCGGCAGGCCGCTGGGAGAGGTGGCGGGCGAGGGTGTGCGGGGAGGCGGCATGGTCGGGCAAGTCCGCGGGCGCGGCAGGGGCATGGGCTCGAAAGCCTTGACCTTAACATTGCTTGAGGTCTGAGACTGCGCGGCAGCTCCCCGGCGGCCGCCGTGCCCCGGGGTCTCGAACACCGAGCAGGACGCAAGCTATGAACAGCCCCACGACCACCCCCGCCTCCGCACCCGCACCGGCCCTGACCCTCAGCGACGGCCCGGTCTTCCGGGCCGACAGCTTCAGCGTGCCCCTGGCTGTGCTGGACGACTTCATGGCCCAGGTCCAGCGCGTGGACCGGCAGCTCAGCGCCCTGCCGGGCTGCCGCCAGCACCTGGTGCTGATGCAGCTGGATGCCGCCGTCGCGGCGCGTGACTGCATCCAGGTCATGACCCTGGTGGAATGGGCCGATGCCCAGGCCCTGGAAGCGGCCAAGGCACATCTGCTGCAGCAGCACGCCCGCGCGGGCTTCAGCCCCGAGGCCTTCATGAAGGCCCTGGGCGTGCGCGCCAAGAAGGGCCATCACGCGCTCCCGGCCTGAGCCTCCAGGCTGGGCCGGGGCGGGCCGGCAGGCAGGCGCGGCGCGGCCAGGCCCTCGGCCCAGGCGGCCTGGAAACGCGCCAATTCGGCGGCCGCATCCGGCCGGTCCAGGGCCCGCACCAGGCAGGCCGAGGCCGCGCCCGCCGCGGCGCAGGCGCGCACCTGCTCAGGCTCCAGCAGGCCGCCAATGGCCACCACCGGCCGCCCGGCCAGGCGCGCCCACCAGGCCAGATTGGCCAGGCCCTGCGGCCGCCAGGGCATGTCCTTGGTCAGCGTGGGCCAGACCGGGCCGCAGGCGATGTAGTGCGGGGCCAGGCCGCGCGCCCGCGCCAGCTCCCAGAGGCTGTGGCTGGACAGGCCCAGGGCCGGGCCGCCCGGGGCCAGCAGGCGCGTGCGCAGGCTCGGGTCCAGTGCGGCCCAGTCTTCCTGGCCCAGGTGCAGGGCGCGGGCTCCGGCCTCCAGGGCCAGGGCCGCATGGTCATTGATCCAGAGCCGGCAGCCGCGCCCGTCCACGGCGGCCAGGGCGGCGCGGATCTCGGCGTTCACCCGCGCGGGATCGGCGCTCTTGAAGCGCAGCTGCAGCTCGGGCAGGCCCAGCGCGGCCAGGGCGGCCACGCGCCGGGCATCGGCACCGATGGCGTAGAGGCCCAGCGGTGCCGGGGGCTCGCGGCTGTCGGCGGCCTTGGCGGCGGTGAGCAAGACCTGGCCCCAGCGGACCTGGGTGGCGGCATCGGGCAGGGCGATCTCGTCGTCAAAGCCCATCACCGGCAGGGCGGCGGGATCGAGCACAAAGCCCGGCGTGGCGCGCACCGGGCCGGCGCCCGCACCCGCGGCATGGCCATCGCGCACCGCGCACCAGGCCAGCATCTTGGCCAGCACCACGGCGTCCGGCCCCACGAAGCCGCGGGCCAGGGCCGCGGCGGCGGCGCTGGCAAAGCTGCAGCCGCTGCCGTGGTGGTGGCGCGAGGGCAGACGCGGCAGGGCCAGCCAGCCGCTGGCCAGGGGGGCGTCCAGCCAGTCCAGGGCCAGGTCCGGCGCCAGGCCGGCGTCGTCGCCGCCGGTGATGACCACGGCCCGCGCGCCCAGGCGGCGCAGGGCCGCGGCCAGGGCCGGCACGGGTCCGGCGTCTTCGGGCGGCAGGCCCAGCAGGCGGCGGGCCTCGGCGCGGTTGGGCGTGAGCAGATCGCAGCGGGGCAGCAGCTCTTCTCGGTAGGCCTGCAGCAGGGCGGCATCGGCAAAGGCCGCGCCGCCCGCGCTGGCGCCCAGCACCGGGTCCACCACCAGGGCCACAGTCCCCTGCCGGCGCAGCGCATCCACGCTGGCGCAGAGCTCGCGCAGCGCGGCCACGCTGGCCAGCAGGCCGGTCTTGATCGCGGCGGGGCGCATATCGCCGGCCAGTGCCGCCAGCTGGCTGCGCAAGGCCTCGGCCGGCAGGGCATGGACGGCCTCCACGCCCCGCGAGTGCTGGGCCGTGACCGCAGCCACCACGGGGCAGAGGTGCACGCCCAGGGCGGCGGCGGCGCGGGCATCGGCGCTGAGGCCGGCGCCGCCCCCGCTGTCGGTGCCGGCCACGCTCCAGATCAGCGGGGGCTGGGGATCGAGCAGCCAGTCCTTCATCCCTGGCCTCCCAGCAGGAAGGCATGACCCGACACCGGGGTGGAGGCCACGGCAAAGTCCTGCGGCGCCATCAGCCCGGCGCGCCAGGCCTGGCGGCCGGCCTGCACCGCATCGCGGAAGGCCGCGGCCATGGCCACGGGATCGCGGGCCTGTGACACGGCGCTGTTGAGCAGCACCGCGTCAAAGCCCAGCTCCAGGGCCTGGGCGGCTTGCGAGGGCGCGCCCAGGCCGGCGTCGATGACCAGGGGCACATCGGGCAGGCGCTCGCGCAGGCGGCGCAGGCCGGCCAGGTTCTGCAGGCCCTGGCCCGAGCCTATGGGCGCGCCCCAGGGCATGAGCAGGGGGCAGCCGGCGTCTTCCAGCAGGCGGCGGCCCAGGATCAGGTCCTCGGTGCAGTAGGGGAAGACGGTGAAGCCGTCCTTGACCAGGGTGCTGGCCGCGGCGAGCAGCTCGAAGGGATCGGGCTGCAGGGTGTGATCGTCACCGATCACCTCCAGCTTGATCCAGCGCGTGCCATAGAGCTCGCGCGCCATCTGGGCCAGGGTGATGGCCTCGCGCGCGCTGCGGCAGCCGGCCGTGTTGGGCAGCAGGTGCGCACCCTGGGCCTGGGCGGTGGCCAGGGCCTGGGCCACAAAGCCGTTGTCCCCGGCCTGCAGGGTGCGCTTGAGGCCCACGGTCAGCACCTGGGTGCCGGAGGCGCGGATCGCGTCCTGCAGCACCTGGGGGCTGGGGTAGCCGGCGCTGCCCAGGAAGAAGCGGCTGGACAGGGCCTGGCCATCGATGATGAGGGGATCCGGGCTCATCTCAGCTTTCCATGACGGGGCGCGCTACTCGCAGCCCATGAAACAAGGGCGCCGGCGCAGATCGGGCGTAGCCTCGTGACATGGGCGGCGACGTCCACTCCGTGTCCCCCGACCGCTGCGCGGTCTCCTCCTTGACCTGCGTGGCCGCCCCCACCCATGCCCCGAGGCAGCCCACCGCTTGTCGTCCTCGCCGAAGCAAGGTGGTGGGGTACCCCGCCGCCTTGCGCTCCCCGCGACAGATCATGTTTTTGCTGTTGCATCTCAGCCTCCGACGATGGGTTTGAAGAGCAGGATCTGGTCGCCGTGGCCCAGCACGGTGCCGGGTCTGGCCTCGCGCGGCACGAAGAGGCCGTTCAGGGCCGTGGCCACGCTCTCGGGCGCGCGCTGCTGCAGGGCCAGCAGGGCGTCCAGCGTGGTGCCGGCGGGCACTTCCAGCGGCTGATCGTCCAGATGGATGGCGATGTTCATCGGGCGTGTCATCGGGCGGTTCATGGGGTCTCCAAGGTGGCCAGGCCGCTGGCGGCCAGCAGGCCCTGCACCAGGGCGGGCGCCAGCAGCCAGCCGTGGCGGTACAGGCCGTTCAGACGCAGCAGACCCGACTCGTGATGGGTGAAGGGCAGGTTGTCGGGCAGGGCGGGGCGCAGATTGCGGTCCAGCCGCGTGATGCGCGCCTCGGCCAGGGCCGGCAGCACGCTGTGGGCCGCGGCCATCAGCTCCACCGCGGTCTGCAGGCTCACGGGGCTGCGGTCCTCGCTCTCGATCTCGCTGGCGCCCAGCAGCAACTCATGCTCGCTGCGCGGCACCAGGTAGACGCCGCGGTAGCGCGGGTGCAGCAGGCGCAGGGGGCGGCGCAGACCGTGGCCGGCCAGCTGCAGCCAGACCGTCTCGCCGCGCACGCCGCGCAGCGCCAGGGGTGGGCGGGCGCCCAGGCCGCGGGTGTCCAGGCACCAGTCGGCTGGCACGCGCGCGCCGCCGCACAGATGCAGCAGGCCTGGCAAGACCTGGTCCACCGTCTGCCCCCAGTGCCAGCGCACGCCGGCGGCACCCGCGTGCAGAGCGGCCATGGCCTGCACGGGGTTGATCAGGCCCTCGCCGGGCAGCAGCCAGGCCAGCAGACCGGCCGGCGCCAGGGCCGGCTCCAGCGTGCGCAGCTGCTCGGGGGCCAGGGCTTGCGCCCCGGGCATGCGAGCCAGGGCGCGGGCGGCGGCGCCGCGGTCCGCACCATGGGCCAGCAGCAGGCTGCCTTCCACGCACAGGCGCGGCGGCTGCGGACCCAGGCGGGCCACGATCTGCGGCCACAGGGCCAGGCTTTGCCAGCCCAGGGCCGCCACCTCGGGGCCGCCGCATTCCTGCTCGGCCAGGGGGCTGAGCATGCCGGCGGCGGTGAAGGCGGCCGCGCCCTGGCCGTCGAACAGCGGCACGGGGCCGGGCGCGGGGTCGAAGACCTGCACCTCATGCCCGGCCCGCGCCAGCGCCCAGGCGAACAGGCGCCCGGCCAGGCCGGCGCCGGCGATGGCGATGCGGGCCATCTCAGCGCTTGGCGATGGGGATGTAGAGCTCGCCGCCCTGGGCCTTGAACTCGGCGCTCTTGTCGGCCATGCCCTGCTGGGCGGCGGCGTAGTCGCGCACCTCCTGCGTGATCTTCATGGAGCAGAACTTGGGGCCGCACATGGAGCAGAAATGGGCCACCTTGGCGCTGTCCTTGGGCAGGGTCTCGTCGTGGAACTCGCGCGCGGTCTCGGGGTCCAGGCCGAGGTTGAACTGGTCGGTCCAGCGGAACTCGAAGCGGGCCTTGGAGAGCGCGTCGTCACGGGCGCGGGCGCCCGGATGACCCTTGGCCACATCGGCCGCGTGGGCCGCGATCTTGTAGGCCATCAGGCCGGCCTTCACATCGTCGCGGTCGGGCAGGCCCAGATGCTCCTTGGGCGTGACGTAGCAGAGCATGGCGCAGCCGAACCAGCCGATCATGGCCGCGCCGATGCCGCTGGTGATGTGGTCATAGCCCGGCGCGATATCGGTGGTGAGCGGGCCCAGGGTGTAGAAGGGCGCCTCGTCGCAGTGCTTGAGCTGCTCGTCCATATTGGCCTGGATCAGGTGCATGGGCACATGGCCGGGGCCTTCGATCATGGTCTGCACATCGTGCTTCCAGGCGATCTTGGTGAGCTCGCCCAGCGTCCTCAGCTCGGCGAACTGGGCCTCGTCATTGGCGTCGGCGAGCGACCCGGGGCGCAGGCCGTCGCCCAACGAGAAGCTTACGTCGTAGGCCTTCATGATTTCGCAGATCTCTTCGAAATGCGTGTACAGGAAGTTCTCCTGGTGGTGGGCGATGCACCACTTGGCCAGGATGGAGCCGCCGCGCGAGACGATGCCGGTGCGGCGCTTGACCGTCAGGGGCACGAAGGGCAGACGCAGGCCGGCGTGGATGGTGAAGTAGTCCACGCCCTGCTCGGCCTGCTCGATCAGGGTGTCGCGGAACAAGGCCCATGTCAGGTCCTCGGCCACGCCGCCGACTTTTTCGAGCGCCTGGTAGATGGGCACGGTGCCGATGGGCACGGCGCTGTTGCGGATGATCCAGTCGCGGGTGGTGTGGATATTGCGGCCGGTGCTGAGGTCCATCACCGTGTCCGCGCCCCAGCGCGTGGCCCAGACCATCTTCTCCACCTCTTCCTCGATGCTGGAGCTGACGGCCGAGTTGCCGATGTTCGCATTCACCTTGACCAGGAAGTTGCGGCCGATGGCCATGGGTTCCAGCTCGGGGTGATTGATGTTGGCCGGGATGATGGCGCGGCCGCGCGCCACTTCCTCGCGCACGAACTCGGGCGTGATCTGCGCGGGGATGCGGGCGCCCATGGAGTTGCCGCGCAGGCGGGCCTCGCGCTCGGCATCGGCCTCGTACTCGCGCATCCAGTCCAGGCGCTGGTTCTCGCGGATGGCCACGAACTCCATCTCGGGCGTGATGATGCCGCGGCGGGCGTAGTGCAGCTGGGTGACGTTGTGCCCCGGCTTGGCGCGGCGCGGCGTGCGCTGCAGGCCGGCGCTGAGCTCGCGCAGCTTGAGCTGCTGCGCCTGGTCGCGCAGGCCGTCGTCGATGAGCTGGATGTGGCGGCCCTCGTAGGCCTCGGTGTCCTGCCGGGCCTCCACCCAGGCGGCACGCGGTGCGGGCAGACCGCGCCGCACATCGATGGCGGCATCGGGATCGGTGTAGGGGCCGGAGGCGTCGTAGACGGTGACCGTCTCGCCATTGCTCAGCGAGATGGCGCGCATGGGCACCCGCAGCGCGGGATGCAGGCTGCCGGCCACATGGGTCTTGCGGGAGGCGGGCAGGGGCTCGCGGCTGAGCGCGATGCTCTGGGCCAGCTGGGCGTCTTGGGGGATGCGGTCGTTCATGGCTTGACGGTCTCCGGAAAGTAGGACTCCGGAGGTCGAGGCATGAGCCGGGCGGATGGGCGCGCGAGGGTGCTCGGGCGGCGCGGGGTGTGAGGGGGCCCGGGAGCTTGGCAGGGGAGGCGCGGCCGCCGCAGCGGGCTGTCGCGCACTCGGCCCTGGAGCATCCAGGGCCCGCACCCAGGGCGTGGGAGCAGGCTCTTCTTACGCCGGTACAAACCGGATCAAGTTCGGCGGGTCCGTGGCTTCCACCACATCTCAGCCCGACGTCTGCAAGACGTAACAGGGCTCCCCGGAGCAGGCGCGCAGTATAGGGCGGGAGGCGGGGTGGAGTGTGAAATCTCTGACAGCTACTGCGCGCAAACCCGCTTGTCGCGTGGGCGACGCTCGCCCACACTGCGGCGCGTCATCGTCGCAACCTGGGGAGGGATGGGATGGAGTCCGAACGTTGCCGCCGTGGCCGCCTGCCACGGCAAGGTCTGGCCCTGGCCATAAGCCTGGCGCTGGGCGTGCTGGCCCCGGGGGCCGGGGCACAGGAGCTGGGTGACCTGGCCGGCAAGGCCAAGCTCAGCGATGCGGAGCGCGCCAAGCGCGATGCCGACAAGGTCTACCAGTGGATACGCTTCCTCGGGGACAAGGCCGACAAGCCGGTGCGTCCCGCCGCCGCGGCCAAGGAGGCCCAGGCGGCGGCCAAGGAAGCCAAGGAGACGGCCAAGGACGCCGCCGCCAGCCGCGAGGCCGCCCAGCGCGCCGCTGCGGTGCGCGCGGTGGCCACGGCCAGCCCCACGGCGGCCGGGCGGCCGGCACCCGAGGCCTCGGCGCCGGCCCTGGCCAGCGCGGCACCCACCGCCACGCCCGAAGCACCGCCGCAAGCCCAGTTGATGGCCGCCGCCACACCCAGCGCGCAGCCGGTGTTGCCGCCGCCTGCGGCCCTGGCCGCGCGAGCCCCTGCGCCCGCGCCGGCCCCGGCCGAGGAAGAAGAGCAGCTCAAGCTGCTGGAGCGGGTGGAGCCCGAGTTCCCGCACCGCCTGCTGCAGGACCGTGGCGGTTCGGTCACGGTGCGCTTCACAGTGCAACCCGATGGTTCGGTGCGCTCGGTGGAGGCGCTCAAGTCCAGCAACTCGCGCCTGGTGCGCGGGGTGGTGGACGCGGTGTCGCGCTGGCGCTTCGCGCCCATCGCCCAGGCGCGCAGCGCCGTGGTCGAGGTGGGCTTCAAGGCCGAGTGAAGCCGGGGCAGGCCCCGGCACGGGGCCTACGCTGATCAGCGGCGGGCCGGGGTGGCCAGCAGGGCCTCCATCTCGTCCAGCAGGCGGTCCATCTGCCGCACCAGGGCGCGGTAGGGCGCGGGCGAGTCCATGTCCAGGCCGGCGCGCTTGAGCAGGGGCACCGGATGCACCGAGCCGCCCGAGCGCAGGATGTTCAGATAGTTCTCGCGCTTGGCGGTCTGGCCGCTGAGCACCTCGCTGGCGAAGTGCTGTGCCGCCGCCATGGAGGTGGCGTACTGGTAGACGTAGAAGGGCCGGTAGAAGTGCGAGACAAAGGCCCATTCGCTGCAGACATTCGGGGCAATCTTCATCACGCCCGCGTCGGCGCCGTGGTACTTGCGCAGCAGGCCGCAGTAGAGCGCGCTCATGCGCTGGCCGGTGAGGGGCTCGCCGCGCTGCTGGCTGTCGTGCACCGCCAGCTCGAACTCGGCAAACATGGTCTGGCGGAAGAAGCTGCTGCGCAGCCGCTCGATGGCCTCGCTCAGGAAGAAGAGCCGTTCCTCGCGGCTGCGTGACTGCTTGAGCATGTGCTCCTGCAGCAGCAGCTCATGCGTGAAGGACGCGATCTCGGCCAGGAAGAGCGGGTAGCCCGCGGTCTCGAAGGGCTGGCTCTCGTTGGCCAGGATGGTGTGCATGCCATGGCCCCACTCGTGGGCATAGGTGCTGGCGCTGTTGAACGTCTCCTGGTGGTTGAGGAAGACCAGGGGTGTCATGCCATAGACCCCGCTCTGGTAAGCCCCGGAGGACTTGCCCGGTGCCGGGTACACATGCATGGTGTTGGCCGCCAGGGCGCGGCGCAGCTTGGCCTGGTAGTCGGCGCCCAGCGGGGCCACGGCCTCGGTGATCAGGCGGGCCGATTCCTCGGGGCTGAAGCGGCGCTCGCTGGCGATCAGGTCGGGGTAGATGTCGTGGTACTGCAGGTCCGGCAGCTTGAGCAGGCGCTGGCGCATCTTCAGATAGCGGTGCAGCGTGGGCAGGCCGGCATTGGCCTCGGCCACCAGGGTGCGGTAGACGCTCTCGGGGATGTCGTTCTCGGCCAGGCTGGCGGCCACGGCCGAGGGGTAGCCGCGCAGCCGCGCCTCGGTCACGCCCGCTTCCACGCGCTGGCCCAGGGTGCTGCCCAGGGTGTTCTGCAGGCGGCCGTAGACGCTGTAGAAGGCCTGGAAGACCTGCTCGCGCACGGCGCGGTCGGGGTGGGCGCGCAGGCGGCTGTAGCCGGTGTCATTGATGCGCTCGCTGCGGCCCTCGATCTGCAGCGTGGGCCACTCGGTGTCCACGGTGGTGAGCAGGGTGCGGGTCTGGCCCTGGTTGCGCAGCACCGGGCCCAGGGCGGCCAGGGCGGCCTCGGTCTCGGGCGAGAGCTGGTGGCGGGCCTTGCGCAAGGTGTTGCGCAGGCGCGGGGCGTGGCGGGCCAGACCGGGCTCGGCGGCGATGAAGGCCTCGATGCGTTCGGCACCGGCGGCGGCAATCGCGCCATCCACCCAGGCCAGGGCCGCGCCGAACTCGCCGCCCAGATGGCGCATCAGGGCCTGGCGCTCCTGGTTGCGGGCATCGCGGTTGTCGGTGGAGGCCTGGGCGCTGGCGAACACGCCCACGCGGCGCATGCGCTGGGTGGCGGCCGAGATGCGGTCCAGCCCGGCGCGCAGGCGGGTGGCGTCGCGGGTGAAGCCCTCGCGCAGCGCGGCCAGGGCCGGCAGCTCGGCGCGCAGGGCCTCGCGCTCGGCGTCCCAGGCGGCTTCGCTGGCGAAGAGCGGGCTCAGGTCCCAGGCGATCTGGGCCGGTGGGGCGGCTGGCGGCGCCGTCTGGGCCAGGAGCGGGCTGAAACTGCCGCCCAGACCCAGGGTGAGGGCCAGGGCCAGCAGACGGGGGCGCAGCGGCGAGCGGGTGAGCGTCATGGCGGCGGGGTCAGGTCTTGTGGAAAGCGCGGATTGTGGCGGCGCCGGCCTCGTCCGGGCACTGCAGATCACCCCGGCCGTGCGCTTACTGCCCAGGACAGCTGGCCAGTTGCGCCGCCATGGCCTCGATGAAGAGCCGGCTGCGCAGCGGCATCAGGCGGCGCTCGGGAAAGACGGCCCAGCAGGCCACCGGGCTCAGGCTCCAGTCGGGCAGCACGCGCTGCAGCTCGCCGCCGGTCACCAGCTGGCGGGTGAAATGGTCGGCCACGGCCGTGATGCCCACGCCGGCGCGCGCCATCTGCAGCAGCAGATCGGGCGAGTTGACCAGGCTGCGCTTCTCGGGTGCGCCGCTCCAGGTCTCGCGCGCCTCGCCCTCGCTGCGCTCGAGCTGCCAGGGCAGGGCGTCGCCGTTGCGCGAGAGGATCATCAGCCCGTGCATGCTGCTCAGGCCCTCGGGCAGCTGGGGCTCGCCCTCGCGGGCCAGATAGGCCGGGGCGGCGTAGAGCCCGCCAGTGAACAGGGCCAGGCGGCGCGCGGCGAGCTGGCTGTCCTCGGGCAGTTCACCCATGCGCAGGGCCAGGTCGAAACCCTCGGCAATCAGGTCCACCCGGCGCGGCGAGAGGTCGATCTCCAGCTGCACCTCGGGGTAGTCCAGGGCGAACTGGCTGATCACGCCCTGCAGGGCCGTGTTGGCCATGTCATGCGGCATGGACACGCGCAGCCGTCCCGTGGGCCGCTGCTGGCGGTGCAGGGCCAGGGCCAGGGCGCTGTCCACCTCGGCCGCCACGGCGCGCGCATGGTCCAGCACGCCCTCGCCGAACTCGGTCAGGCTCAGGCGCCGGGTGCTGCGCTGCAGCAGCTTCTCGCCCAGGCGCGACTCCAGGGCGGAGAGCCGGCGCGAGAGCGTGGATTTGGGCAGCTGCAGGCGCTCGGCGGCGCGGCTGAAGCTGCCGGACTCCATCACGCGGGCAAAGAGCAGCAGATCGTCGGCGTCCAGGCTCATGGGGGGAGGATTGTTCCGTGGATGGAACAATCTTATCCATTTCATCGTCTTCTGTGCCGAGGGTGCCGTCAATACAGTGTGGGTCATGGTGATCGATCGCCGATCACCGCAACACCCCACCGGAGATTGAGCATGAACATCCTGCAACTGAATTCCAGCGCCCGCCGTGTCCAGGACGGTCAGGGTTCCGTGTCCACCCGTCTGGCCCAGGAACTGGTCGCCGCCCTGCGCGAGCGCCAGGCCGGCGCCGCCCTGACGGTGCGCGATCTGGGCCTGGACCCGGTGGCGCCCCTGGACGAAGCCGCCCTGGGCGCGCTCTTCACCCCGGCCGAGCAGCGCTCGCCCGAGCAGGCCGCCCGCGTGGCGGCGGCCGACGCCCTGGTGGCCGAGCTGATGCCCCAGGACGTGATCGTGATCGCCACGCCCATGATCAACTTCGGCGTGCCCACCCAGCTCAAGAACTGGATCGATGCCGTGGCCCGCGCCGGCGTCACCTTCCGCTACACCGCGACCGGCCCCGAAGGCCTGGTCAAGGGCAAGAAGGTCTATGTGGTGGTGGCCAGCGGCGGCATGCATCGCGGTCAGTCCACCGACGGCATCACGCCCTATCTGCGCACCGTGCTGGGCTTCATGGGCATGAGCGATGTGGAGTTCATCTATGCCGAAGGCATGGGCATGGGCCCGGAAGCCGTGGAAGCCGGCATGGCCTCGGCCCGCCAGCAGATCGCGGAGCTGACCGGCAACACCGTCGCCGCGGTGTAATCCATCAGGAGCAGGGGGCATCGCCCCCCGAGACAGAACAGGAATCACGACCATGAGCACGAACACCCTGAACAGCCCGGCCCGCGCCCTGAGCCAGCCCCGGGCGGTGGAACGCCTGGTCGCCGGCCAGGCGACCAGCGATGGCGCCGGGGTCAAGCTGACCCGGGTGCTGACCCAGAATCTGCAGCGCCGCCTGGACCCCTTCCTGATGCTGGACGCCTTTGGCTCGGACAAGGCCGACGACTACATCGCCGGCTTCCCCGACCATCCGCACCGCGGCTTCGAAACCGTGACTTACATGCTGGAAGGCCGCATGCGCCACCGTGACTCGGCCGGCCACGAGGGTCTGCTGGGCAATGGCGGCGTGCAGTGGATGACCGCCGGCCGCGGCGTGATCCACAGCGAGCTGCCCGAGCAGGAAGAGGGCCGCATGGAAGGCTTTCAGCTCTGGCTCAATCTGCCGGCGCGCGACAAGATGCGCGAGCCCTGGTATCGCGACATCCAGAGCCAGGAGATCCCCGAGTTCCGCACCGAGGCCGGCGTGCAGGTGCGCGTGATCGCGGGCGAGAGCCATGGCGTGGCCGGCGCGGTGCAGCGCGAGCACACCGAGCCGCTCTATCTGGACATCCATCTGCCGGCCGGCGCCCGCTTCGAGCAGGCCCTGCCGGAGGCGCACAACGCCTTTGTCTATGTGTACCGCGGCGCCCTGCGCTTCGAGAGCGGCTGCACCGTGCCCCAGCAGCGCATGGCCATCTTCGCCAACCAGGCCGGCAGCGACGGCGTGCGTCTGCAGGCCGGCGATGAGCCTACCCGCGTGATCCTGGTCGCCGGCCAGCCCCTGGGCGAGCCCATCGCCCAGTACGGCCCCTTCGTGATGAACAACGAGGCCGAACTGGTGCAGGCGGTGCGCGACTTCCAGGCGGGGCGCTTCGCGGCCTGAGGCTCTCGGCGTGAGCCCGAAATCGGCGACGCATCAGGCGGGCCGTGCGCATTAGGGATTGAGCCGGATGGATGCCCTGTTAGGGTGCACTGGCATCACCCCAGGGGAGTCGTCATGGCCCTTGCCCGCCTGTGTTCCTTGCTGCTGGCCGCTGCGCTGGCGGCGTCCCAGACCCAGGCCGCGCGCCTGGACAGCCGCTACACCCCCAACGGGGGCAATAGCTGGAATGTGGAGCTGGTGATCAGCGGCGATGGCTCGCCGGCCCAGATCAGCGGCTTCACCACCTACTTCGCCGAGACGCTGTTCGAGAACCTCGAGCTGCTGAGCAGCCCGGGGCACTGGGACAGCCTGGTGATACAGCCCGACCCGGGCCTGCCGGCACCCGGATACCTCGATGCCCTGGTGCTGGATCCCGCGCCGGCCCTGGGCGCGGGCCAGTCGCAGGGTGGCTTTGTACTGCGCTTCTCCTACCTGGGCGCGGGCAGCCCGGGCAGCCTGCCCTTCGAGATCGTCGACACGAACTTCCAGGTGCTGTTCTCCGGGCAGAGCCAGGCGACGCTGGTCTCCGAACCCGCCCTGTGGCTGCAGCTGCTGGCCGGCCTTGGCCTGTTGGGCCGTCTGTACCTGCGTCGGAGGCCGGCATGAGGGCCGCGGCATGTCTGCTGGCGCTGCTGGCCGGCCTGGGCCTGGCGGCTTGCGGTGGGGGCGCTGGCGAAACCGCGCCCCAAGTCTCGACGGCGGAGTCGCTCGCCAAGGCGCAGGCCACGACGACTGCGAGCGAGAGCGGCCCCCAGGTGCTGAGCCTCAGCAAGATCAGCGAGACGCGGGTGGGCCGGACGGTCTACGACTATGTGTTCAAGATCACGGTGCAGAACGGCACGGTGGCGCAGAGCGGCCTGCTGGCCACCCTGCAGGCCGCCGGCCCCGGCACCACGGTGCTGGACGGTGCGGTGAATGTGGGCAATCTGGCCGCCGGCGCCAGCATCACGCCGGCCGACACCATCACCCTGCGTCAGGACCGCAACCTGCCCTTCCAGGCGGCCCTGCTGGTCTGGAAGTTCAGCAGCGCCGCACCGGTGCCCGCCAGCCTGCAGCTCAGCCTCAGCCAGCTGGTGCTGGGGGCGGGCGAGAGCCTGAGCATCCGCCCCCGAGTGCTGGACGCGGGCGGTCAGCCCATCCTGCCTGCACCGGCCATCAGCTATCAGGTGCTGCGGGCGCCCGAGGGCAATAGCGGGCCGGCCCCCACGGTGAGCGGCGCCACCCTGAGTGCCGACCCGGCCACGCGTGGCGGCTTCACCCTGCAGGCCAAGGTCGATGGCAGCACGGTGGGGGCCAGCATCGACTTCACGGTCATCAAGAGTGCCCAGATTTCCAAGAACTCCGGTCTCTATGTCGGGCAGGCGGCTGCCCATGGCGTGCTGGCCGATCAGCTTGGGCTGCTGGCTGCCGCGGTCGCCGCGGGTGATGGCAGTGCCGCCACCGCCGCCAATGCCGCCTTGCAGATCGCCCTGGCCAAGGTCGATCCGGTCGCCCTGGGCTTCAGCACGCCCTACGAGCCCGATCTGGGCTTTCTGCCCACCACGGGCAAACTCAGCGCCAACGGGATTGCGCGTACCAGTGCCGACCAGAGCTTTGGCAGCAACACCACGGCGCTGCGGGCCAAGCTGGCCCAGATCCGGGCCTTGCTGGATGCGCCCGGCAGCGATGAGGCCGCGGCCACCGCCACCCTGATCCAGTACGGCAATGAGCTCGCCCAGCTGGCCGCCGCCCTGCGCGCCCCGGCGGCGCGGCCGGGTCTCTTCGGTCTGGTGGAGCAGCAGCCGCAGATCGACCGCCTGCTGGCGGTGGAGATGCCGGCCCTGCTCAAGTCCATAGGCGCACGTGTCAATGCGCAGCTCGTGGCCCAGGGCCTGTCCGCCTCGACCAGCCTGCTGGGCGCCCCCCAGGCGGCGGGCCCGCGCGCACGCATCCAGATGGCCCAGGCCGCTGGCACACCCTCGGCCTTTCTGCTGGGCGGCCTGCTCAATGCCTTGGGCCCCATGGGCCAGCTGATCAACGACATCTATGGCGACTACCTGAACCAGCTGGAAAACATGAGCATCCTGCTGGGCAGCAAGGCTCTGCTGGACGAGTTCCTGACCCAGACCACCCGCATCAACGGGCTCAAGACCGGGGGCAGCTTCTCCTTCCATGCCTACAACATGCCGGGCAGCTATATCGACGTCTCGGGCATCTCTCTGGAGGATGCCCAGCGGGCCGATGTCTATCTGGTGGGGGGCGCGGCCATCGAGGCGCTCAAGGCCGTGGGCAAGGCCCTGCCGCCGCCCAAGCCCAAGAACATCAAGGAGCTCTACGACTACTTCGATGGTCTGCTCAGCGCGCTCAAGGGGGCCCGGCAGGCTTATGAAGACGCTCACCAGCAGCCCAGCCGGGTGGTCTATGACAGCTTCGACAACGGGGGCTGCCTGCCCAGCCTGAACGACAGCTGCATCGAGATGCAGTACGACGCTGGCTTCAAGAATGTGTCCGGCGGGTCAGTGAGCTTCACCGTGCTGGTGCTGACGCGCACCTCGGGCGCCCGCGCCCAGTACGGCAGCCTGCTGGTCAATATCGCGCCCAACACCTGAACGCCCGCCGCCCGTCGCCCGTCGCCCGTCGCCCGTCGCCCGGTGCCCGGTGCCCGGTGCCCGGTGCCCGGTGCCGCCGGGCGCTGTGGCGTTCAGCGCGGCGCGCGCAGCTGGGGCACGGGCGGGGCCAGCAGGCGCTCGCCCTCGAAGCCCTGCACGCTGCCGAAGTCGCCGGCGCCGGCATTCCAGTCGGCCGCGTACTGATGGATCTCCTCCGAGCTGCGGCCCACGAAGTTCCACCACAGCAGGGGCTTCTCTTCGTCCGCCAGCGGGGCGCCGCCCAGCAGCAGGGCGCGTGCACGGCCCCGCGCGCTCAGCGTGGCGCGGGCCGCGCCCGGTGCCAGATAGAGCAGGCCGCCGGGCTGCAGCGGCTCGGCCGGCCCGCCCTCGGGCGCCAGCAGGCACTCGCCTTCGGTGACCATCAGGCCATATTCAAAGGTCGGATTCAGGTCCAGGCTGATCTCGGCCAGGCCCTCGCTCTCGCTCAGCAGGTCCAGCCCCAGCAGGGGCGAGTAGACCGTGCATGGCGAGCGCAGGCCTTCCAGCTCGCCCACCAGCAGGGTGGCCGCGAAGCCGCCGCGCTCGAAGCGCGGCAGCAGCGGGTGATGCTCGAAGGCTGCCGGGCCATGGCGGCTGCTGTTGGGCAGGGCGATCCAGAGCTGGGCCAGGTGCATCTCGGGCGTCAGCGCCTCCTCGGAGTGGCAGATGCCGCTGCCGGCCGTCATCAGATTCACCTGGCCGGGCTGCAGCCGTTGCACCGTGCCCAGGCTGTCGCGATGCAGCACCTCGCCCTCCATCATCCAGCTGAAGGTCTGCAGGCCGGTGTGGGGATGCGGCGCCACACGCATGCCCTGGCCCGGCGCGCTGCGGGCGGGGCCGGCATGGTCCAGAAAGCACCAGGCGCCGATGGTGCGGCGCTGCGGCACCGGCAGGGCCCGGGCAATGGGCAGGCCGCCTACCTCGCCGCGGTGGGCGCTGAGTCTCTCAAGCGTGATGGTCATGACGTGCGCTCCGGCGGCTGGGGTGGCGCGATCATGCCTGAAACCGGCCGCGGAACGACTTCGCTTTCGTCGCGGCTTTTTGCAGTGCATCCGGCCTGGCTTGCAGTTCGTCGCGAGGCCGTGGCAGCGGCCGGCGGGCTTGCGCACACTGACATCACTGACACGGAAAACCGCACTGTCCAGGAGCCCACCATGAACACCACCCGCCGCCAAGCCCAGCCCCTCGTCGCCACCGCCCTGATCGCCCTGGGCGCCCTGGCCGCCGGCCTGCTGATGATGTCGGAGCCCGCCGCGACGGCGGCGCCCAGCCAGCCGGTGCTGCAGCTGGAGCGCGTGGTGATCGTGGGCAAGCGCACGCCCGCCGCCGAGGAGGGCGCCGCCGAGCGTCAGCTGGCCGCCGCGCCCCATGTGGAGCAGCTGCCTCGCGTGAGCCTGGAGGGCAAGCGTGCCCTGCCGGAGGCGGGTCTGCAGCTGGCGGCCGCTGGTGCCCGCTGCAGCGCTGAGCGCGCCGCCTGCTGATCGCCGCGCGGCTTTCCTGACTCAGCTCCGCAACCCGGCCTTGGCCGGGTTTTCTTTTGGGCCTTCGCCCGCGAGCTGCTCCAGGATGGGGCAGTCCGGCCGCTCATCGCCATGGCAGCAGCTGGCCAGGGCCTCCAGGCTGCGCTTCATGGCCTGCATCTCGGTCAGGCGGCGCTCCAGATCGGCCGCATGGGCCAGGGCGATGCGCTTGACCTCGGCGCTGCTGCGCTGGCGGTTCTGCCAGAGCTTGAGCAGCTCGGCGATCTCGGCGATGGCAAAACCCAGATCGCGGGCGCGGCGGATGAAGCGCAGGGTGTGCACCTCCTTCTCGCCATACTGCCGGTAGCCCGACTCGCTGCGCGCCACCTCGGGCAGCAGACCCAGGGACTCGTAGTGGCGCAGCATCTTGGGCGAGATGCCCGAGCGCTGCGCGGCTTCACCGATATTCATCGTGCTTCTCCCTTCCAGCGGCTGAGCAGCAGGGCATTGCCCAGCACCGAGACGCTGGACAAGGCCATGGCCGCGCCGGCGATCATGGGGTTGAGCAGGCCCAGGGCGGCCAGCGGAATGCCCACCAGGTTGTAGACAAAGGCCCAGAACAGGTTCTGGCGGATCTTGGCGTAGGTCTTGCGCGAGACGGCGATGGCGTCCGCCACCAGGGCCGGATTGCCGCGCATCAGGGTGATGCCGGCCGCGGCCATGGCCACCTCGGTGCCGGTGGCCATGGCCAGGCCCACGTCGGCGGCGGCCAAGGCCGGCGCGTCGTTGATGCCGTCGCCCACCATGGCCACCACGCTGCCGCTGGCGCGCAGCTCGGCCACGATGCGGGCCTTGTCCTCGGGCAGCACCTCGGCGCGCAGCTCGTCGATGCCCAGCGCGCGGGCCACGCGTTCGGCGGCGCCGCGGTTGTCGCCGCTGACCAGGGCGGTGCGCAGGCCCTGGGCGTGCAGCGCGTTCACGGCCTGGGCGGCCTCGGGCTTGAGCGCATCGCCAAAGGCCAGCAGGCCGATCAGGCGCGGCGTCTCGCCGAGAGATGCGAGCCAGGACACGGTGTGGCCCTCGGCCTGCAGCCCTTCCGCGCGCGGCAGCAGGGGCGCGAGCTCCACGCCCAGCTCGCGCATATAGCGGCTGCTGCCCAGGGCCAGAGCCTGGCCCTCGACCTGGGCACGCAAGCCGCGGCCGGCCACGGCCTGCAGCTCGCTGGCCGCGGGCAGGGCCAGGTCTTGCGCGGCCTCGCGCACCGCGCGGGCCAGCGGGTGTTCGCTGCCGGCCTGCAGGGCCGCCGCCAGGCGCAGCAGCTCGGGCTCGCCCTCCTGGGCCACCAGATGCGGGCGGCCCAGGGTCAGGGTGCCAGTCTTGTCAAAGGCTACGAGGCTCACGCGGTGGGCCTGCTCCAGGGCGGCGGCGTCCTTGATCAGGATGCCGCGCCGCGCCGCCACGCCGGTGCCGGCCATGATGGCGGCCGGCGTGGCCAGGCCCAGGGCGCAGGGGCAGGCGATCACCAGCACCGCCACGGCATTGAGCAGGGCGTGCTCCCAGTCGCCGCGGGCCAGGCCCCAGCCCAGCAGGGTCAGCAGGGCGATCAGCACCACCACCGGCACGAAGACGGCGCTGACCCGGTCCACCAGGCGTTGCACCGGCGCCTTGTGGCCCTGCGCCTGCTCCACCATGCGGGCGATGCGGGCCAGGGTGGACTCCGCCCCCAGGGCGCTGCAGCGCAGGCGCAGCAGCGCCTCGCCATTGACGCTGCCGCCCAGCAGGCGGGCGCCGGGCGCCTTGTCCACCGGTCGGCTCTCGCCGGTGATCAGGGATTCATCGACCGGGCCGCTGCCCTCCAGCAGCTCGCCATCCACCGGGATGCGCTCGCCGGGGCGCACCAGCACGGTGTCGCCCAGGCGCAGGGCGGCCAGGGGCAGCTCCTGCTCGCGGCCTTCGCGCAGCACCCGGGCGGTCTCGGGCTGCAGGGCCTGCAGGGCGCGGATGGCGGCCGTGGTCTGGCGCTTGGCGCGGGCCTCCAGCCATTTGCCCAGCAGCACCAGGGTGATGACCACGGCGGCGGACTCGAAGTACAGGGCGTGGCCGCTGCCGCCGCCCAGCATCAGCCACAGGCTCAGGCCGAAGGCGGCGCTGGTGCCCAGGGCCACCAGCAGGTCCATATTGCCGCTGCCGGCGCGCAGCGCGGCCCAGCCGGCGCGGTAGAAACGAGCGCCCAGCCAGAACTGCACGGGGGTGGCCAGCAGCAGCTGCAGCCAGCCCGGCAGCATCCAGTGCAGGCCGAAAGGCTGGACCAGCATGGGCAGGGCCAGGGGCAGGGACAGGGCCGCGGCCACCCAGACCGGGCCGCTGCCGCTGTGCCAGGCCGGCGCGGGCTCGGCCCGGGCGGCCTGCGCATCATGCAGGCGGGCCGAGTAGCCGGCCTTGCGCACGGCCTGCAGCAGGGTCTCGGGATCGGTGCCGGCCAGCAGGCTCACCTGGGCCGACTCGGTGGCCAGGTTCACCTCGGCCTTGCTCACGCCCGGCAGCTTGAGCAGGGCCTTCTCCACCCGGCCCACGCATGAGGCGCAGCTCATGCCCTCGATGTCCAGGCGCAGGCTGTGTTCGCGCAGCTGGTAGCCGGCCTTCTGGACGGCAGCCTGCAGGGCGGCGAGCGGGGCCGTGCCCGCGACGCTGGCGGCCTCGGTGGCGAGGTTGACACGGGCGTCCTGCACGCCAGGCACGGCGCGCAGCGCCTTCTCGACCCGGCGCACGCAGGAGGCGCAGGTCATGCCGTCGATGGGGAGGGTGAGGGTGGCGTCCATGGCAGCATCTTCGACCTTGCCATCATGGCAAGGTCAAGGCCGCCATCATGCCCCGGCTGGGCTTGACCTTGCCATGATGGCAAGGATTAATCTGCCGTCATCCCTTGATCTGTTCACCGAAAGGAGCGCCCCATGAGCGCCACGTCCGACTACCAGTTCCACCTGCCCGATATGAGCTGCGGCCATTGCGTGGCCAGCATCACCGAGGCCCTGGGTGAGCTGGACCCTGCCGCCCGCCTGGCCTTCGACCGCGAAGCGCGCCGTGTGCAGGTGAGCAGCAGCCTGCCGCGTGAGCAGCTGGCCGCCGCCCTGGCCGAGGCCGGCTACCCGGAGGCGCCGGCCGCGGCCTGAGCCCGAGTCCTCAGGCCTTCTTGCTGGCGAGCGCGGCGCTGTCGATGGGCAGGCTGCGCAGGCGCTGGCCGGTGGCCGCGAAGATCGCGTTGCACACCGCCGGCGCAATGGGCGGCGTGCCCGGCTCGCCGATGCCGCCCGGCGCTTCCTTGCTGGGCAGGATCAGCACCTCCACCTGGGGCATCTCGTTCATGCGCAGCACCGGGTAGTCGTGGAAGTTGCTCTGCTCCACGCGCCCGTCCTTGTGGCTGATGCGGCCATAGAGCGCGGCCGAGAGCCCGTAGACGATGGCGCCCTCGATCTGGCGCTCGATGGTCAGCGGGTTCACGGTCTGGCCGCAGTCCACCGCGGCCACCACCTTGTGCACGTGCGGCGTGCCGTCGGCGCCCACCGAGACCTCGGCCACCTCGGCCACATAGGTCCCGAAGCTCTCCGCCACGGCCAGGCCGTGGAAACGCCCCGCCGGCAGCGGCTTGCCCCAGCCGGCCTTGGCGGCGGCCGCTTCCAGCACCGCGCGGTGGCGCGGCTTGCTGCTGAGCAGTTGCAGGCGGAACTGCAGGGGATCGGCCTTGGCCGCGTGGGCCAGCTCGTCGATGAAGCTCTCCAGGAAGAAGGCGTTCTGCGAGTGGCCCACCGAGCGCCAGAACCAGACCTGGGGCCCGGGCTCGGCGCGGCCATAGGCGATGCGCAGATTCGGGATGTCATAGGGCTGGTCGGCCAGGCCCTCCACCGCCATGGCATCCACACCGCTCTCGGGAATCTTCATGAAGCCCGAGGCCGCCATGATGGAGGGGCTGCCCACGCCGGCGCGCAGCGCGCTCACGCGGCCCTGGGCATCCAGCGCGCCCTCGAAGCGCACCAGGGAGGCCGGGCGGTAGTAGGCCGCGGCCATATCGTCCTCGCGGCTGTAGATCAGCTTCACCGGCCGACCGCTGAGCTTGGACAGCAGCACCGCGTCGATGGTGAAGTCCGGCGCGAAGCGGCGGCCAAAGCCCCCGCCCAGCAGCAGGGTGTTGACCTTGACCTTGGCCGGCGTGACCTGGGCCACCTGGCCCAGGATGCCTTGCGAGGGGCCCTGGCTCTGGGTGCCGGCCCAGATGGTGACCTCATCGCCCTTCACCCAGGCCAAGCAGTTCAGCGGCTCCATACAGGCATGGGCCAGATAGGGCACCTCGTAGCTGGCCTTGAGCAGGCGCGCGCCCGGCGCGGCCAGGGCGGCCGGCGCATCGCCCGCCTGGGCGGCCACGGCGGCGGCGCTGTCGGCCGCGGCGGCCAGCTGGCTGCTGACCGCGGCGCTGGAGAGCTGGGCCGCTTTCTCGCCCATCTCCCATTCCACCGCCAGGGCGTCGCGGCCCTGCTTGGCGGCCCAGTAGCCTTCGGCCAGCACCGCCACCCCGCTGGGGATGGTGATCACGTTCAGCACGCCCTTGACGGCGCGGGCCTTGGCCTCGTCAAAGCGGCGCGGCTTGATGCCGGCGGCCGGCGCACGCGCCATCACCGCCACCACCATGCCTTCCACCTGGGCGTCGATGCCGAACTTGGCCGTGCCATTGACCTTGGCCGGCGTGTCCAGGCGCCGCGTGGGCTTGCCCAGGATCTTGAAGTCGGCACTGGACTTGAGCAGGGGCTTGTCCGGCACGGGCTGGCGCGCTGCGTCCTGCACCAGGGCGCCGTAGGCGATCTTCTTGCCACCCGGGCCCAGCACCTGGCCGGCCTGGGTGCGCAGCTGGGCCACGTCCAGCTTCCAGCGCTCGGCGGCCGCGGCCACCAGCATCTGGCGCGCGGCCGCGCCGGCCTGGCGCACCGGCGTCCAGTGGGCGCGCACCGTGGTGCTGCCGCCGGTGGCCTGCATGCCGAACATGGGGTTGTTATAGGCCTGGTCCACGGGCGCCTGCTCAACGCCCACCAGGCGCCAGTCGGCGTCCAGCTCCTCGGCCACCAGCATGGGGATGGCGGTGAGCACGCCCTGGCCCATCTCGGCCGAGCCGCAGAGCACGGTGATGCGGCCGTCCGGCGTGATGCGCAGCCAGGCATTGGGCGCAAAGGTATTGCTCATCGCGCCCTGGGCGCGGGCGCTTCCCAGGGGCAAGGCAAAGCTCAGGCTCAGGGCGGAGCCGGCCTGCAGGAATTCGCGACGGGTGGGGGCGTTCATGTTCAGGCTCCCTTGGCCAGCGAACCGGCAGCGTCCTTGATGGCCGCGCGGATCTGGTTGTAGGTGCCGCAGCGGCAGAGATTGCCGCTCATGGCGTTGTCGATATCGGCGTCGCTGGGGTTCTTCTTGCTCGCCAGCAGGGCGCAGGCGCTCATGATCTGGCCGCTCTGGCAGTAGCCGCACTGAGGCACATCGATCTTGACCCAGGCGTGCTGCACGGCGCGGCCGGTGCGGCTGGCGCCTATGCCCTCGATGGTGGTGACCTTCTTGCCGGCCGCCGCCGAGAGCGGGGTGGAGCAGGCGCGCACCGGCTGCCCGTCCAGATGCACGGTGCAGGCGCCGCACAGGGCCATGCCGCAGCCGAACTTGGTGCCGGTCAGCTGCAGGTCCTCGCGCAGGGCCCACAGCAGGGGTTCGTTGGGATCGGCATCCAGGCTCACGGCCCGGCCGTTGACGGTCAGCTTGATCATGGTGGGGGTCTCCAGGGTCTGGCGAGCGCCGAGCCTACACCGTTCCGGCCGGGCTTGCAGGCCGGGCCGTGAGTGCGGCCAGGGCGCTGGCCACCTCGCGCGCCACCGCCGCCTCCAGGGGCGCCAGGGCGGCCTCGGGTGCGCCCGCGGCCAGGGCCTGCGCCAGCACCTGGGCCGCGCCTTCCAGGGCCGGCGCGCGCAGGCGCCGTGCCACGTCCAGCAGGTCCTGAACCAGGTGCTGGCGCGCCGCACCCTGCACCGCGCCGGGGCTGCTGAGCTGGTCCCAGCTGGCCACCCAGGCGCCCAGAAAAACCTCGGCATGGGGGTCGGGCGCGCCATCGCGCGCCGGGCCGCCGGAGAGGGCGGGCGCGGGCGGGCGCCGCGGCCCCGGGGGCGGCCGGCCGGCGGGGCGGCCATGGCGGGCCAGGGCCGCCAGCAGGGCCGACTGGCTGATGGGCTTGCTCAGGTGGTCGTCGCAGCCGGCCTCGCGGCTGGCCTGCACATCGCTCGCGAAAGCATGGGCGGTGAGCGCGACCACGGGCACATGGTGCCAGCCCAGGCGGGCCTCCAGGCGGCGCAGCTCGCGGGTGGCGCTGTGCCCGTCCATGCCGGGCATCTGCACATCCATCAGCACCAGGTCATAGGCCCGCTCGCGCAGGCGCTGCAGGCCCAGGGCGCCGTTCTCAGCCACGGTGATGTGGTGGCCCTCGGGCTGCAGCATGGCCTGCACCAGCAGCACATTCACCTCGTTGTCCTCGCACAGCAGGATGTGCTGGGGCGGCAGCTCGGTGGGAACCGGTGCTGGCGGTGCTTCCGGCGCGCCGAGCGCCGGGCTTGTGAGGGCCGGCAGGGCCAGGCGGATGAAGAAGCGGCTGCCCTGGCCCGGCGTACTCTCCAGCCAGATCTCGCCGCCCATCATCTGCACCAGGCTGCGGCTGATGGACAGGCCCAGGCCGGTGCCACCGTAAAAGCGCGTGACGCTGCCATCGGCCTGCGTGAAGGGCTGGAAGATCAGCTCGTGCTTGCTGGGCGCGATGCCGATGCCGGTGTCGCTCACCGTGAGCAGCAGGCTGCCGTCGGGCTCGCGCTCCGCACTCAGCATGACCTGACCCTCGCGGGTGAACTTGATGGCATTGCCCAGCAGATTGATCAGCACCTGGGACAGGCGCTGGGCGTCGCCTTCCACGCAGCCCGCGGCCCGCGGGTCCAGCGCCAGCACCAGGCTCAACCCCTGAGCCTCGGCGCGCGATCGCAGCAGCTCGGTGCAGCGCTGCAGCAGGGCGCCCAGATCGAACGGGGCCACCTCCAGGCTGAGGCGGCCGGCCTCGATCTTGGAGATGTCCAGCAGGTCGTTGATCAGCTCGAACAGGGTCTGGCCTGCGCCGCGGAAGGCCTCCACATAGCGGCGCTGCTCTTCGTTCAGCGGGGTCTTGGCCAGCAGCTCGGCCATGCCCAGCAGGGCGTTCATGGGGGTGCGGATCTCGTGGCTCACATTGGCCAGGAACTGGCTCTTGGCCAGGCTGGCCGCTTCGGCCACGGCGCGCTCATAGGCCAGGCGGTGCTGGGTCAGACTGTCCCAGCGCAGCTGGGCCAGCGCGCCCAGGGCCAGGCCCAGACCCAGCAGGGCCAGGGGGCCGCCTGGTGCCGCCAGCCACTGCCAGCCCAGACCCAGGGCGGTGGCGCCCAGCAGAGCGGCCAGGGCGGCGGCGCTGAGCAGGGCCTGGCGGGCCAGCTCAGGCCTCGGGCGCAGTGCCGCCCAGAGCAGGGGCGCCGCGGCCAGTGCCCAGAGCAGGCCCTGCCAGGGCCAGGGCGCAGGGCGCAGCAGGTCGCCGCGACGCAGGGCCGCATAGGCCGCGGCCTGCAGGGCCGTGCCGCCACGCAGGCCCTGGGGCGTGAGCACCTGGTCGGCAAAGAAGGCGCTGCTGCCCAGGAAGATCACCCGGTCGCGCAACAGGGGGCGCAGGGCGGCGTCTTCGCGGGCGCCCAGGGCGGCTTCCATCAGCTCGTCCCAGCCCAGGCGCGGGATCGCGTCGGCCCGCTTGGACAGGCTGGGCAAGACCCGGCCCTGGGCGTCCAGGGGCCAGCGGTCCAGGCCGGGGGCGCCGCCGGCCCCGGGTTCGCGCATCAGGGCCGCCAGGGCCAGGGCCGGCAGACGCTGCTCGCCCACGCGATGCAGCAGGGGCAGACGGCGCAGGCGTCCGTCCTCGTCCAGCGGCACGCTGATCAGGCCCACGCTGCCCGGCGTGGCACCGGTCAGCAGTGCCGGCGTGGGCAGGGTCAGTGCCGGCCAGAGCGTGGCGGGGCCACGCAGGCCGCTGGGCAGGGCCAGGCGGCCCAGCGTATCGGCCTGGGCCGCTTCCAGACCCAGGGGCTGACGCAGGCCGGCGGCGGCCAGCACCCAGTCGGGGCGCTGCGCCAGGGCCCGGGCCAGACTGTCGTCGCCCGGGCGCTGCTCGGCGAAGACCAGATCGATCACCAGCAGCCGGGCGCCGGCCTCGCGCAGATAGTCCAGCAGCAGGGCGTAGACCCCGCGTTCATAAGGCCAATGGCCCAGGCGCGGCTCGAGACGGCGCAGCGCGGCGTCGTCGATGTCCACCGCCAGCACCTCCTCGTAGCGCAGCTCGGGCGCGGCCCAGCGCAGCTGTGCATCCTCCAGGGCCTGGCCGGCGCCGCGGCCGAGGTCCAGCAGGCCGGCCAGCAGCAGCAAGGGCAGGGCCAGCAGGGGCAGCTGGGCGAGGCGCGGGCGCATGAGGCGAGGCGGCGGCCGGGCTCAGAGCGCCAGCAGCAGGGCGGGCAGGAGCAGCAGCCAGGGCCAGCGGCGGTCCGGCACCTCCAGGCGCTGGGTCTCGCCCCAGGGGCCGGCCTGGCCGTGCGCGTCCAGGCCGCGCAGGCGCAGGTAGTAGCGACCCGGGGCCGGGCGCTCCAGCAGCAGGCTGTCGCCCTCCACCTCGCGCGGCGCGGGCGCATCGCCGAAGTCGGCCTGGGTGCTCCACTGCAGCTGGTAGCGCAGGCCCGGCTGGGCCACCCAGCGCAGGCGCAGCTGGTCGCCGTCCAGATCGGGCTCGCGGGCCGCGGGGCTGGGCGGCAGGGGGCGCAGCTCCACGGCCAGGGGCGGGCCGAAGGGGCCCTGGTCTTCAGGCCTTGTCAGGCTGGCCAGGCGCAGCCAGTAGCGGCCGGGCGGCAGGGGCAGCTCCAGCGCGGGGCGGTCCAGATCGGCGCGGTCCAGCAGGGGGCGGGCGAAATCGGGGCTGTCGGCCAGCTGCAGGCGGTAGGCGCGTGCGCTCAGGGGCTGGGTCCATTGCAGGCGCAGGGTGTCGCCGTAGGCCACGGCGCCGGGCGCCAGCCACAGCGGCGGCTCGGGTCGGGCTTTGAGCTGCAGGATGCTTTCGCTGGCGGGGCCTTCCAGGCCCAGGGCGTCGATGCTGCGCAGGCGCAGGCTGTAGCGGCCATCGGGCAGCTGGGCGGCCTGGGGCCAGACGATGTCGGGCGTGCTGACGCGGCCATCCAGCAGCAGGCGGTCGAAGTCCTGCTCGGCAAAGAGTTGCACGCGGTAGGCCCGGGCCTGGGGCGTGGCGGCCCAGCTCAGGCGCAGGGGCAGCTGCTCGGCGCGCAGCGTGGGCGGCAGGGCGGGCGGCGCCGGCAGGGCCTGGACCTGCAGGGGTGAGCCGGCCTGGGCCAGCGCGCCCTGGCCGGCGGCCAGCGCAGTGGGGCGGGCGCCGGCGTCCGCCGCCACCCGGCCGGCCAGCACCTGCACGGCCGTGCGCCCGGCCTCGGCCTGCACCCGGAACTCGGTGCCGCGCACGCCCAGGTTCAGGCTGGGGGTGCGCAGCTCGTAGCGCGGGGGCACGTTGGCCCCGGGCTCCACCCGGCTGTCGGCCCCGCCCTGCTCCAGGCGCAGCCGGGTGCTGGTGAGCGCGCCGCGGCCCTGCACCAGCAGCTGTTCCAGGCCGAGCAGGCTGTCGGCCCCGAGCAGCAGGCGCGAGCCGTCCGCAAAGCGCAGGGATAGGGAGGCGGCGGGCCCGGTCTGCAGCCGGTCGCCGGCCTGCAGGCTCATGCCCTCGGTCAGGGCGGCGGCGGCGCTGCCCGGACGCAGCAGCCGGGCCTCGCCCCGCACATGCAGCACCCGTGCCACCGCGCTTTCGCGCTGCAGCCAGGCCAGGGGCAGGCGCAGCACGCCGCCGGGTGGCAGCTTGTAGGGATCGGCCACGCGGTTCAGGCGCTGCAGGTCCTGCCAGCCGTGGCGCTCATCCAGATAGGTCTGGGCCAGCTGGATCAGGGTGTCGCCGGGCTGGATGCGGTAGGCCCAGTGCTCGGCGGCCGTAGCGCCGGTCTGGGCCTGCAGCCAGGCCGGGGCGCAGGGCAGGGCCAGGCACAGGGTCAGGAGCGCCTGAAACGTCCGCCGGGCGGACCATGAGGGCAGCAGCTTCATCGGGAGCCTCCCTGGGCGTGCTGATCGCGCCCTTGCTGCGGCCATATTAAGGCGCCGGCCCTGGCCCCGGGGAGCGGGACTGTCCCGCAAACAGGCGCTGGGGCCTCAGCCCGCGCTGCCCACGGTGCCCTGCAGCAGCACCAGCATGGCTTCCTGGGTCTTGCGCAGCTGGGCCAGCTCCACATCCGGCGCCTGCAGGGCCGGCCAGAGCAGGGCCACCAGATCGCGGGCGCTCTGCTCCACCTCGATCTGGCGGCCGGTGATGACCACCTCCCAGAGCATGTGCTCCATGGGGCCGAAGACCAGGGAGCGCAGCAGGCGCAGCGGGATGTCACGGCGCAGCTCGCCGCTGGCCTGGCCGCGGGCCAGCAGGTCCATCAGGGGCTGGGTGTAGCGCCGCTGCAGCTCCACAAAGCCCTCGCCCAGCTCCTGCTGGCCCTTGCTGCGGCCCTCGCTGAGCACCAGGGCGCACAGGCCCGTGCCCTGGATCAGGAAGAGGCGCAGATGGGTGTGGACGATGAATTCCAGCTGCTCGCGGATGGGGCGCTCGCGCGGCAGACCCTCTTCGATGGTGCCGATGATCTCGTCATACCAGTCGCCGATCACCCGCATGCAGAGCTCGCGCTTGCCGCGGAAATAGGTGAAGACCGTGGCTTCGGAGATGGAGAGGCGCTGGGCGATCTCGGTGGTGGTGGCGCGCTCGTAGCCCAGGGCGGCAAAGACCTCGCGGCCCACGCGCAGGATGTCGCGCACCCGCTGCTCGGACTTGGCGCTCACCGGGGCACGGCGCTGGGCCGGCAGCACGGTGGCCGAGGTGGGGGTGGAGCGCGGCGTGCGAGGCATGGACCGGATTCTGTAGAAATTCTGAGGAAAGCTCAAGAATTGTTTGATGCCGGCTGTGTGGTGATTTATGCTGCGAAGTTCTGGCATCCCGGCCGCATGGGTCTGGGGGTGCGTACGACTCAAATTGAGCCAGTCTCAGGCTGGCTGATCCAGGAGACAAGACGATGGCTGTTCTCGCCACCAAGCTCAATGCCCGCTCGGCCGACTTCAAGGCCAATGCCGATGCGATGCGGGCGGTCATCGACGATCTGAATGCCAAGCTGGCCAAGATCGCCGAGGGCGGCGGCGAGGCGGCGCGCGCCAAGCATGTGGCCCGCGGCAAGCTGCTGCCGCGCGAGCGTGTGGAGATGCTGCTGGACCCGGGCACACCGTTCCTGGAGATCGCGCCCCTGGCCGGCCTGAATATGTACGACAACGCGGCGCCGGGCGGCGGCGTGATCGCCGGCATCGGCCGGGTGGCCGGTGTGGAGTGCGTGATCGTCTGCAATGACGCCACGGTCAAGGGCGGCACCTACTACCCCATCACGGTGAAGAAGCATCTGCGTGCGCAGGAGATTGCGCAGCAGAACCGCCTGCCCTGCATCTATCTGGTGGACAGCGGCGGCGCCAACCTGCCCAACCAGGACGAGGTCTTCCCGGACCGCGACCACTTCGGCCGCATCTTCTACAACCAGGCCAATCTCAGCGCCCAGGGCGTGCCCCAGATCGCGGTGGTGATGGGCTCCTGCACCGCGGGCGGCGCCTATGTGCCGGCCATGAGCGACGAGACCATCATCGTCAAGAACCAGGGCACCATCTTCCTGGGCGGCCCGCCCCTGGTGAAGGCCGCCACCGGCGAGGTGGTGACGGCCGAGGACCTGGGCGGCGGCGATGTGCACACCCGCCTTTCCGGTGTGGCCGACCATCTGGCCGAGAACGACACCCACGCCCTGGCCCTGGCCCGCCAGTCCGTGGCCGGCCTGAACTGGCGCAAAGAGGGCGAGCTGCTGCAGCGCGAGCCGCGCGCGCCGCTGTTCGACGCCGCCGAGCTGCACGGCGTGATCCCCACCGACACGCGCAAGCCCTTCGATGTGCGCGAGGTCATCGCCCGCATCGTGGACGGTTCGGAGTTCGACGAGTTCAAGGCCCGTTATGGCAACACCCTGGTCTGCGGCTTTGCCCATATCGAGGGCATGCCCGTGGGCATCGTGGCCAATAACGGCATCCTGTTTGCCGAGAGTGCCAACAAGGGGGCGCACTTCATCGAGCTCTGCTGCCAGCGCAAGATCCCGCTGGTGTTCCTGCAGAACATCACCGGCTTCATGGTGGGCCGCAAGTACGAGAACGAGGGCATCGCCCGCGCCGGCGCCAAGATGGTGACGGCCGTGGCCTGCGCCCAGGTGCCCAAGTTCACCGTCATCATCGGCGGCTCGTTTGGCGCCGGCAATTACGGCATGTGCGGCCGCGCCTACTCGCCGCGCTTCCTGTGGATGTGGCCCAACGCGCGCATCAGCGTGATGGGCGGCGAGCAGGCCGCCAGCGTGCTGGCCACGGTCAAGCGCGACGGCATCGAGGCCAAGGGCGGCGCCTGGAGCGCGGAGGAAGAAGAAGCCTTCAAGGCGCCCATCCGCCAGCAGTACGAGGACCAGGGCCACCCCTATTACGCCAGCGCCCGTCTCTGGGACGACGGCGTGATCGACCCCGCCGACACCCGCCGCGTGCTGGCCCTGGGCCTGGCCGCTTCGCTCAATGCCGAAATCCCCGAGACCCGGTTCGGCGTCTTCCGCATGTGAGGTCCGCGTGAGCATAGACATCCGCCCCCTGCGCGAAAGCGACGATCTGCAGGCCCTGACCGACCTGCTGCACACCGCCTATGCCACGCTGATGGCCCAGGGCTGGAATTTCACCGCCGCCACCCAGAGCGTGCAGACCACGCGCGAGCGCGTGGCCGCCGGCCAGGCCTTTGTGGCCGAGCGCGGGGGACGGCTGCTCGGCACGGTGACGATCGCGCCTCCGAAGCCGGCGGACGGCCGCTATCTGGGCGATGCGGTGCCGGCGATCTATACCGCGGCCGGCCATGCCATCCTGGCCCAGCTGGCCGTACACCCGGATGAGCGCGGCCAGGGCCTGGCCGAGCGCCTGATGGATGCTGCCGAGACCTGGGCCCAGGCCCAGGGCTACAGCCATGTGGCCCTGGACACGGCGCAGCCGGCCGAGGCCCTGCGCCGGCGCTACGCACGTCGCGGCTATGTCGAGGTGGGCGAGGTGCAGTGGGAAGGCAAGAGCTACGCCAGCGTGCTGATGCTCAAGCCCCTGGCTCCGGGGAGCGCGGCGTGAGCCGGGCTCTCGGAGGCCGCCTGGCCGCGCTGCTGCTGGCCCTGGCCGCGGCCACGCCCGCCTTGGCGGACGAGCCCGCGGCGGCCCTGCAGCGCCTGAGCCTGCCGGCCACGGCCCAGCGTCCGGCGCTGACTCTGTACTGGGCTCCGGTCGATGCCGTCCGGCGGCCCGTGGTGCTGGCCCTGCATGGCTGCGTCGGCCTCCATGGGCGCGACCGGCAGACCCTGGATCCCGGTTTCTATCCCGTCTACGCGGCGCGGCTGCAGGCCATGGGTGTGCATGTGCTGCTGGTGGACAGCTTCGGCTCGCGCGGCGAGGGCTCGATCTGCGAGCAGCCCTATGCCCAGCGCAGCATAGGCCTGGAGGACCGGCGTGGCGATGCGCTGGCCGCGCTGGACTGGCTGCGTCAGCGTCCCGAGGCCGATCTGCAGCGCCTGGGCCTGATCGGCTGGAGCAACGGCGCGAGCACCGTGCTGGCCCTGCTGGACCCGCAGCGCCGCCCCGCCGTGCCGCCGCTGGCCGCGGCCATGATGTTCTATCCGAGCTGCGACACGGACGCGATGCAGCGCATCGAGCCGCCCGCCGGAACCGCGCTGCTGATGCAGCTGGGGGCGGCCGATGACTGGACGCCCGCCGCTCCCTGCGAACGCCTGGCCCGGCGCTGGGCGGAGGCGGGGCACAGCGTGGCGCTGGACGTCTATCCCGGGGCCTATCACGGCTTCGACAGCATGCGCCCCCTGCGTCTGCGCCGTGATGTGCCCAATGGCAGCGCCGGCCCCGCGGGCGCGCACCAGGGGCGCGACGAGGCCGCCGCCCAGGCCTCGGCCCAGCGCCTGCAGGCCTTTGTCGGCCAGCACTTGCTGCGAGGCGAGGGCCGCGCCCTCGCCACTTCCCAACCCGCCAGGACCCAGCCATGAGCACCGAATCCACCCCTTTGCTGAAACTCGAGCGCCAGGGCGCGGTGGTCCGCGTCACCCTCAACCGCCCCGAGGTGCGCAATGCCTTCAACGAGGCCCTGATCGCCGAGCTGACGACGGCCTTCAAAACCCTGGGGCAAGACCCGGCCCTGCGGGCCATCGTGCTGGCAGCCGAGGGCAAGGCCTTCTGCGCCGGCGCCGATCTCAACTGGATGAAGGCCATGGCCGGCTACAGCTGGGACGAGAACCATGCCGATGCCGGTCGCCTGGCCGAGATGCTGTGGACCATCTACAGCTGCCCGCTGCCCGTGATTGCGCGGGTGCAGGGCGATGTCTATGCCGGTGGCGTGGGTCTGGTGGCCTGCGCCGACATCGTGGTGGCGGTGGACGCGGCAGGCTTCTGCCTCAGCGAGGCCAAGCTGGGCCTGCTGCCCGCCACCATTGGCCCCTACGTGGTGCGCGCCCTGGGTGAGCAGGCCTCGCGCCGCTACTTCGTCACCGCCGAGCGTTTCTCGGCCACCGACGCGCATCGCCTGGGCCTGGTGCATGAGCTGGTGGCCACCCCCGAGCAGCTGGACGAGAAGGTGGACGCGCTGGCCGCCGCCCTGTGCGCCAACGGCCCGGCCGCCGTGCGCGCCTGCAAGAAGCTGGTGCAGGACCTGGCCCATGCGCCCATCACGCCCGCGCTGCGCGATGACACCGCGCGTCGCATCGCCGACATCCGCGCCAGCGCCGAGGGGCGCGAGGGCGTGCAGAGTTTCCTGAACAAGACCAAGCCGTCCTGGCTGAGCCAGGACCGAGGTGAGGCCACTGCGGCCTCGCCGACGCCTGGCGAAGCGGCCGGGCATGCAAAGCCCGGCCGTGGATGAGCTGAACAACATCATGTCTTTGGCAGTACCAGAAGACTTGCAGCGCCGCAGCCTGGATGCGGTGTGGCATCCCTGCACGCAGATGGCGCGTGCCGAGAAGCTGCCGCCCCTGCCCATCACGCGCGGTGAAGGCGCCTGGCTCATCGATGCCGATGGCCGCCGCTACTTCGACGCCTGCTCCTCATGGTGGGTCAATCTCTTCGGCCATTCGGATGCCGGGCTGAACACCGCCATCAAGCAGCAGCTGGACACCCTGCCGCATGTGATGCTGGCCGGCTGCACCCATGAGCCGGCCGTGCGCCTGGCTGAGCGGCTCTCGGCCCTGACGGGCGGCACCCTGGGCCACTGCTTTTTTGCCAGCGACGGGGCCAGCGCCGTGGAGATCGCGCTCAAGCAGAGCTTCCACAGCTGGCGCAACCGCGGCCGCAGTGAAAAGCGCGAGTTCGTCTGCCTGCGAAATGGCTACCACGGCGAGACCATAGGCGCGCTGGCCGTCACCGATGTGGCGGTGTTCCGCGACGCCTACGACCCGCTGCTGATGCGCGCCCATATCGTGGACTCGCCCGACAGCCGCCTGGGCAACGAGGCCCAGGCCCTGGCCGCGATGCGGACGCTGCTTGAGCAGCGCCACGCCCAGATCGCGGCCCTGATCGTCGAGCCCCTGATCCAGGGCGCGGCCGGCATGGTGATGCACAGCCCCGACTACCTGCGCGGCCTGCGCCAGCTCTGCAGCGAGTTCGAGGTGCATCTGATCGCCGACGAGATCGCCGTGGGCTGCGGCCGCACCGGCACCTTCTTCGCCTGGGAGCAAGTGAGCCCCCGGCCGGCGGGTACGCCGTCCGCCCCCCGAGGGGGCCAAGCCGCCCTTGGGAGCGGCCCGGCGGGCGGCTTGTCCGCCGATACCTTGTGGCCCGACTTCCTGCTGCTCTCCAAGGGCATCACCGGCGGCACCCTGCCGCTGTCCCTGGTGCTGAGCACGGATGCCGTGTTCCAGGCCTTCTGGGACGAGCAGGACGTGGCGCGCGGCTTTCTGCACTCGCACTCCTACACCGGCAATGCCCTGGCTTGCGCGGCGGCCAATGCAGTGCTGGACCGCTTCGAGCTGCAGGGCCAGCTGCAGGCCAATCGGGCGCAGGCGGCCCTGCTGGCCCGTGCCTTCGCGCCCCTGGCCGAGGACGCGCGCCTGGCTCATCTGCGCCAGCGCGGCATGGTGCTGGCTTTTGATGTGAAGCAGCCGGGCGAACGCTTCGCCGAGCGCTTCCACCTGGCCGCGCGCGAGCGCGAGCTGCTGATCCGGCCCATAGGCGCCACGGTCTACCTGATGCCGCCCTATCTGATCGATGCCGAGGCCGCGCTCTTCCTCTTCAAGGCCGTGAGGGCCACGCTGGACGAGGTGCTGCGCCATGGCTGAGCCTCGCCTCTTCGACGCCCTGCACCGCAAGCTGGACCGCATCGCGGCGCAAGACCTGACCCGCTTTCTGCGCGCCGCCGAAAGCCCCACCGCGCCGCGCCAGCGCGTGCGTGGCCCCGATGGCCTGGCGCGTGAGCTGCTGCTCTTCTGCGCCAACGACTATCTGGGCCTGGCTGCCCACCCGCGCATCGCCCAGGCCCTGGCGGAAGGGGCCGAGGTCTATGGCGGCGGCTCGGGCGCCTCGCACCTGATCAGCGGCCACTCGGTGGCGCATGAGCGCCTGGAGCAGGCCCTGGCCGCCTGGTACTTGCCGCATATCCCGCAGGCACGGGCCCTGAGCTTCAGCACCGGCTATATGGCCAATCTGGCCGTGGTCACGGCCCTGGCGGGTCTGGCCGAGCAGCCCGGCGAGGCCGAGATCTTCTCCGAGGCCCTGAACCACGCCTCCCTGATCGACGCCTGCCGCCTGGCGCGCGGCGCCAAGCTCAGCCGCTATGCGCATGCCGATATGGCCGCGCTGCGCGCCCAGCTGCAAGCCAGCACGGCGGCGGTGAAGATCATCGTCAGCGACGCCGTCTTCAGCATGGATGGCGACATCGCCCCGGCGTCCGAGCTGCTGCGCCTGGCCGAGGAGTTCGAAGCCTGGCTGGTGCTGGACGATGCCCATGGCTTCGGCGTGCTGGGCCGCCAGGGCCGTGGCTGCCTGGAGCATTTCGATCTGCGCAGCGAGCGCCTGCTGCTGGTGGGCACCCTGGGCAAGGCGGCCGGTCTGGCCGGCGCCTTTGTGGCGGGGCATCACCTGGCCATCGAGCTGCTGCTGCAGAGCGCGCGCAGCTATATCTTCACCACCGCGGCCCTGCCGGCCGTGGCCCACGCCCTGCTCACCAGCCTGGACCTGATCGAGAGCGAGACCGGCCAGCAGCGCCGCGCCCGCCTGCTGCAGCTGCAGGCGCGGCTGCGCGAGGGCGTGAACCAGCGCCTGCTGCCGCGCCGCCCGGCCTGGCGTCTGGCGGATTCCGAAACGCCCATCCAGCCTCTGATCATCGGCGGCAATGCCGAGGTCATGCGCCTGGCCGCGGCCTTGGAGCGCCGCGGCCTGCGCGTGCCGGGCATACGCCCGCCCACGGTGCCGGCGGGCGAGGCGCGGCTGCGCATCACGCTCTGCGCGACACATACCGATGCCGATGTCGAGCGGCTGCTGTCGGCCCTGGAGGCTTCGCCATGATGCTTGACCCCCACAGCCACCGAGAGGGCCCAGCCGCCCTTGGGCGCGGCCCGGCGAGTGGCTCGCGCGGCTACTTCATCACCGGCACCGACACCGAGATCGGCAAGACCGCCATTACGGCCGGCCTGAGCTGGCTGGCCGCCTCGCGCGGCCTGCGCGCCGCCGCCATCAAGCCCCTGGCTGCCGGCCAGGAGTTCGTGGACGGCCAGTGGGTCAACGAGGATGTGCAGCGCCTGCGTGCGGCCACGAATATGGGTCTGAGCGATGCCGAGGTCGGCCCGCTGCAGCTGCGCACCCCCTGTGCCCCGCATATCGCGGCCGCGCTGGAAGGCGTGCGCATCGAGCGCGAGCCCCTGCTGGCGGCGGTGCGCGCCGTGGCCGCGCGCGCCGATATCGCGTTTGTCGAGGGGGTGGGCGGTTTCCGCGTGCCCCTGATTCCCGGCTGGGACACGGCCGACCTGGCCGTGGACCTGGGCCTGCCCGTGATCCTGGTCGTGGGCCTGCGCCTGGGTTGTATCAACCACGCCCTGCTCACGGCCGAGGCCGTGCGCGCGCGCGGCCTGCACTTGGCTGGCTGGGTGGCCAATACCGTGGACCCCGCCATGCCCCATGTGGACCAGAATCTTCAGGCCCTGGCGCAGGGCCTGCACGGTCTGCCGTGCTGGGGCCATGTGCCCCGTCTGGCCGACCCCGGCCCCGCGGCCGTGGCCGCGCATCTGAACCCGCTTTTCCCCCATTCCTCTCCCGCTCTGCAGCCATGAACCAGATCCAGACCCTGACGCCGACCACCGACGCCGACCGCCGCAATGCCAAGCCCTGGACGGTGGACGAGGTGGCCGCCCTGTTCGAGCTGCCCTTCAACGATCTGCTCTTTCGCGCCCAGCAGGTGCACCGCGAGCATTTCGACGCCAATGCGGTGCAGCTCTCCACCCTGCTATCCATCAAGACCGGCGGCTGCGAGGAGGACTGCAAGTACTGCCCGCAGTCGGCCCATTTCGACACCGGCCTCAAGGCCGAGAAGCTGCTGCCGCTGGAAGAGGTGATGGAAGCCGCCCGCGCCGCCAAGGCCAATGGCGCCACGCGCTTTTGCATGGGCGCCGCCTGGCGCGCGCCCAAGGAGCGCCATCTGGAGCAGATCGGCGAGATGATCTCGAACGTCAAGGCCCTGGGCCTGGAGACCTGCCTGACGGCCGGCATGCTGGCCGAGGGCCAGGCCGAGCAGTTGAAGGAGGCGGGCCTGGACTACTACAACCACAACCTGGACACCGCGCCCGAGTTCTACGGCCAGATCATCACCACCCGCACCTACCAGGACCGCCTGGACACCCTGGAGCGCGTGCGCGCCCAGGGGCTCAAGGTCTGCTCGGGCGGCATCGTGGGCATGGGTGAGACGCGCCGCCAGCGCGCCGGCCTGGTGGTGCAGCTGGCCAATCTGAACCCCTACCCGGAGTCGGTGCCCATCAACAATCTGGTGCAGGTGGAAGGCACGCCCCTGGCCGGCACGGCCGCGCTGGACCCCTTCGAGTTCGTGCGCACCATCGCCGTGGCCCGCATCACCATGCCGCGCGCCATGGTGCGGCTCTCGGCCGGCCGCGAGGAAATGCCGGAAAGTCTGCAGGCCCTGTGCTTCCTGGCCGGCGCCAACAGCATGTTCTACGGCGACAAGCTGCTCACCACCAGCAACCCCCAGGCCGAGAAGGACCGCCAGCTGATCCAGCGCCTGGGCATGCACTGCGCCAGCGAGGCCGAGCTGAGCGCCGCGGAGGCCGGCGAGGCCTGCGGCGGCCACTGCCACTGAACGATTCAAAGACCGGAGACATTGCCATGTTCAAGAAGATCCTCATTGCCAATCGCGGCGAAATCGCCTGCCGCGTCGCGGCAACGGCCCGGCGCATGGGCATTCAGACCGTGGCGGTGTATTCCGAGGCGGATGCCCGGGCCAAGCATGTGCAGGCCTGCGACGAGGCCGTGCTGATCGGCGGCCCGGCGCCCAAGGACTCTTATCTGCAGTGGCAGCGCATCCTGGAGGCTGCCAAGGCCACCGGCGCCCAGGCCGTGCACCCGGGCTATGGCTTTCTGTCGGAGAACGAGGACTTCGCCCAGGCCTGCGCCGAGGCGGGCCTGGTCTTCATCGGCCCGCCGCCCTCGGCCATCAAGGCCATGGGCCTGAAGGCCGAGTCCAAGCGCCTGATGGAAGCGGCCGGCGTGCCCCTGGTGCCCGGCTATCACGGCGCCGACCAGGACCCGGCCCTGCTCAAGCGCGAGGCCGAGCGCATCGGCTATCCGGTGCTGATCAAGGCCAGCGCGGGCGGTGGCGGCAAGGGCATGCGCGCGGTCTACGCGGCCGAGGAATTCGAGGTCGCGCTGGCCTCCTGCCAGCGCGAGGCCAGCAACAGCTTCGGCGACGACGCGGTGCTGATCGAGCGCTATGTGCAGCGCCCGCGCCATATCGAGATCCAGGTCTTTGGCGACAGCCAGGGCGACTGCGTCTACCTCTTCGAGCGCGACTGCTCGGTGCAGCGCCGCCACCAGAAAGTGCTGGAAGAGGCCCCCGCCCCGGGCATGACGCCCGAGCGCCGCCGCGAGATGGGCGAGGCCGCCGTGGCCGCCGCCAAGGCCGTGGGCTACCAGGGCGCGGGCACGGTGGAGTTCATCGCCGAGCAGGATGGTCGCTTCTACTTCATGGAGATGAACACCCGCCTGCAGGTGGAGCATCCGGTGACCGAGGCCATCACCGGCCAGGACCTGGTGGAGTGGCAGTTGCGCGTGGCCGCCGGTCAGCCCCTGCCGCTCAAGCAGGAGCAGCTGCGCATGCATGGGCACGCCATCGAGGCGCGCATCTGCGCCGAGAACCCGGAGGCCGGCTTCCTGCCCGCCACCGGCACGCTGAGTGTGGCGCGCTGGCCGGCGCATGTCAGCTTCGAGCGCGGCGATGTGCGCATCGACTCGGGCGTGGGCGAAGGCGATGCCATCAGCCCCTTCTACGACTCCATGGTGGCCAAGCTCATCGTCTGGGGCGAGACCCGCGAGCAGGCCCTGGCCCGCCTGGATGCCGCCCTGCGTGACACGCATATCGTGGGCCTGCAGACCAATGTGGCCTTTCTGCGCCGCTGCGCGGCCACGGCCTCTTTCGCAGGGGCTGATCTGGACACGGCCCTGATCGAACGCGAGCGCGCCGCGCTCTTCGAGCAGCCAGGCCTGGCCCTGGACGTGGCGGCCGCGGCCGTGGTGGCCCACACCCTGGCGGCCGAGGCGGCTGCCCAGAGCGCGGGCGATCCCTGGAGCCAGCGCGATGGCTGGCGCCTCTTTGGCGCTGCCACCCGCCGCTTCGAGCTGGACATTGCCGGCGCCCACCACCCGGTGCTGCTCTCCCGTCACCATCGCGGCGGCATGAGCCTGAGCGTGGCGGGTCAGGTCTTGCCCTTTGTCGTGAACAGCCACGGTCTGGAGCGCCATGAGCTGCTGCTGGGCGAGGGCCTGGCCCAGCGCCGCGTGATGGCCACGGTCTACTGCCTGGGCGAGAAGGTGGCGGTGTTCACGGCCCAGGGCTCGGCCCTTGTGACCGAGCTGGATGTGATCGCCCATGCCGGCGAAGGGGCATCCGAGACCGGGCGCCTGACCGCGCCCATGCCGGGCAAGATGGTGGCTTTCCTGGCCCAGCCGGGCGACAAGGTGAGCAAGGGCCAGGCCCTGGCCGTGATGGAGGCCATGAAGATGGAACACCAGATCCATGCCCCGCGCGACGGCGTGGTGGCCGAGCTGCTCTATGCCGTGGGCGACCAGGTGGCCGAGGGTTCCGAACTCTTGAAGCTGGAGGCATGAGATGAGCTTGCCTAGTCATGTCACCCTGGTCGATGTGGGCCCGCGCGACGGCCTGCAGAACGAGAAGCAGCCGGTGTCCACCGCGCACAAGGCGCAGCTGGTGGCCCTGCTGCAGGAGGCCGGTCTCAAGGAGATCGAGGTCACCAGCTTTGTCAGCCCCAAGTGGGTGCCGCAGATGGCCGACAACGCCGAGGTGATGGCCGCCATCGCGCGCCGCCCCGGCGTGCGCTACTCGGTGCTCACGCCCAATATGAAAGGCTTCGAGGCGGCCCTGCCGACCCGGCCGGACGAGATCGTGGTGTTTGCCGCGGCCTCCGAAGCCTTCTCGCAGAAGAACATCAACTGCTCCATTGCCGAGAGCATCGAGCGCTTCGCCCCCGTGGTGGCCGCGGCGCATGAGGCGGGCATCAAGGTGCGCGGTGCGCTGTCCTGCGCCCTGGGCTGCCCCTACCAGGGCGAGGTCAGCGCCGACGAGGTGGAGCGCGTGGTGCAGCTGATGAAGAGCATCGGCGTGGACCATATGGGCGTGGCCGACACCATAGGCGTAGGCACGCCGCGCAAGGTGCAGGCCGCCATGGAGCGCGCGCTCAAGCACTATCCCCTGGTGGAGGTGAGCGGCCATTTCCACGACACCTACGGCCAGGCCCTGAGCAATATCTACGCCTGCCTGGAGCTGGGCGTGCACACCTTTGACGCCAGCGTGGCCGGCCTGGGCGGCTGCCCCTATGCCAAGGGCGCCACCGGCAATGTGGCGACCGAGGACGTGGTCTTCATGCTCAACGGTCTGGGCATCAGCACCGGCATCGATCTGGACCGCCTGGTGGACGCCGGCGCCTTCATCTCCGGCGTGCTGGAGCGTCCGCCGGTCTCGCGCGTGGGTCGCGCCATCCTGGCCAAGCGGGCGGGCTGAACGCCGAGGCGGGGCCGGGCCGCGGCCTGTCCCGCCCATCGTGCGCTTCGTCGCAAAGCGGCGGGCGCCGGCGGCGCAGGCCCCTAGCATCGGCGGCTGTCATCGACTCATGCCACCGAGGAGGGCGGGCCCGCATGTCTCACACGACCCCGACACCGCTGTTCACCCCCGCCAGCCCCTTGCGCGCGCGCCTGCTGCTGGCCGGCCTGCTCTGCGCCAGCGGCTTCGCGGCGGCCCAGACGCCCGCGCCAGCTGCCACGCCGGCGGCGCGCACCGTGATCAGCTCCGCCGAGCAGCTGCCGCGCCGCACCCTCAAGCTGGAGCGCCTGCCCAGCGCCTATCTGGCCGCGCCCCTGCCCGAGGTGCTGGCCTTGGCCAAGCCCCTGGAAGCCCAGGCCCAGGCCGATCTGCAGCGCTACGAGATCCGCGACGCCGCCACCCTGCGCAGCTACTACGGCATGCTGCTGTCCGTGGCCCAGCTCAAGAGCGACTGGGCGGCCGTGCCGGGCCTGGTGCAGCAACTGCGCGCCCAGCAGGAGAAGCCGGGCCCGCGTGCCGTCACCGGCCTGAGCGCCGAGCTGATCGCCCAGATGAAACGCGAAGGTCGTGACGCCGCCTGGCTGCAGGCCGAGCTCACGCGTCGCCTGCGCGCCCTGAACTGGGCCGAGGCGGGCGACACGGTCAAGGGCCTGAAGGGCCAGCTGGAGCTCTTCAACCCCGAGCTGGTGCGCGGCAGCTTCGAGCAGCAGCTGGACGTGATGGCCCGCAACGCGCAGATGGACGTGCCCGAGGCGGTGGGCGCCATGGTGCTGGGGGCGCGTGCCCAGCTGGAGTTCCTGCCGCCGCTGCGCCCGGCCCTGATCGCCGCCCTGCAGACCGTGATCGATGAGCGCCAGGCCGCGCAAGGCCAGGCCAAGCCCGATGTCTGGACCCCGCGCCAGTTCGCCATCGCGCCGGATGCGCGTGCCAGCGTGGTCAATATCGCCATCTGGGACTCGGGCGTGGACCTCAAGCTCTTCAAGCCCACCCAGCCCGCCGGCCTGGCCTTTGAAGACGATGGCCGGCCGGCCCAAAGCCTGCTGCGCCCCCTGGGCGAGGCCCAGGCGCGCTGGCCGCAGCTCAGCGCCCAGGTCAAGGGCAGCATGGACCTGCGCGCCGCCCTGGACACCGAGGACGCGCGCCGCCTCAAACTGACCATTGCCGGGCTCAAGGCCGATCAGGCCAAGGCCTTCCAGGAGGACATGGGCCTGGCCGGGCTCTACATTCACGGCACCCATGTGGCGGGCATCGCCACCGAGGGCAATCCCTTTGCCCGCGTCTTTGCCGGCACCATGCTGTGGAGCCACAAGCTGGAGCCCTTCGTGCCCAGCGAGGCCCGCTCGCAGCGCACGGCCCAGGCCTACCGCGAGATGGTGCAGGCCTTCCGCACGGCCAAGGTGCGGGTGGTGAACATGAGCTGGCGTTACGGCGCCAGCGCCTACGAGGCGGCCCTGGCCTTCCACAACCAGGGCGGCAGCCCCGAGGAGCGCAAGCAGCTGGCCCGCAAGCTCTTCGCCATCGAGCGCGATGCGCTGCGCGAGGCCATGGCCGGGGCGCCCGAGATCCTCTTCGTGGCCGGCGCGGGCAATGAGGACAATAGCGCGGACTTCGAGGAGTACATCCCCGCCGGCCTGTCCCTGCCCAATCTGATCACGGTGGGCGCGGTGGACAAGGCGGGCGACGAGACCAGCTTCTCCACCTTCGGCAAGACCGTGGTGGTGCATGCCAACGGCTTCGAGGTGGACAGCTTCTTCCCCGGCGGCGAGCGTGCCAAGCTCAGCGGCACCAGCATGGCCAGCCCGCAGATTGCCAACCAGGCGGCCAAGCTCTTTGCCCTGAACGACAAGCTCACGGTGGCCCAGGTCAAGCAGGCCATTCTCGAGAGCGCGGACGCGCGGGGCCGGGTGCGCCTGGCCAACCCCCGCGCCAGCGCCGAGCGCCTGGGCCTCAAGCCCTGAGTCGCGGATCCGCCCTGATCCTTGCAGGCCCCGTGGCTGCCCGTCCGGCGCCCACGGGGCCTGCTGCTTGATGCAGGTCAACGCCCGCGCCGCCCGGCTTGCGCACAGTGCGGGCAGGCGGGCGAGGGCCCGCGCTGGCGCAAGGGAGCAGGGTCATGGCGGAGATGATGAAGGCGGCGGTGGTGCGGGCATTCGGCAAGCCCCTGGAGATCGACGAGATGCCGGTGCCCGAGGTGCCGCCGGGCCAGGTGCTGGTCAAGGTCATGGCCAGCGGTGTGTGCCACACCGATCTGCATGCGGCCGAGGGCGACTGGCCGGTCAAGCCCAGCCTGCCCTTCATCCCCGGGCATGAGGGCACGGGCTATGTGGCGCGTGTGGGTACGGGTGTGAAGCATCTGAAGGAGGGCGACCGCGTGGGCGTGCCCTGGCTGCACACGGCCTGCGGCCATTGCGAGCATTGCATAGGCGGCTGGGAGACCTTGTGCGACCACCAGCAGATGACGGGCTACACCGTCAACGGCGGCTATGCCGAGTATGTGCTGGCCGATCCCGGCTATGTGGGCCATCTGCCGGCGGCCCTGGACTTCGCCCCGGCCGCGCCCGTGCTCTGCGCCGGGGTCACGGTCTACAAGGGGCTCAAGGTGCTGGACTGCAAGCCCGGCGACTGGGTGGCCATCTCGGGCATCGGCGGCCTGGGTCATATGGCCGTGCAGTACGCCAAAGCCATGGGCTTTCATGTGATCGCGGTGGATGTGGCCGAGGACAAGCTCAAGCTCGCCCGCGAGCTGGGCGCCGAGCTCTGCCTGAATGCCGCCACCCAAGACCCGGTGGCCGAGGTGCAGAAGCAGCTGCGCGGCGCCCATGGTGTGCTGGTCACGGCGGTTTCGCGCGCCGCCTTTGCCCAGGGCCTAGGCATGCTGCACAAGCGCGGCACCATGTCGCTCGTGGGCCTGCCGCCCGGCAGCTTCGAGCTGCCCATCTTCGACGTGGTGCTCAATGCCAAGACGGTGCGCGGCTCCATCGTCGGCACCCGGCTGGACCTGATGGAGGCCTTGCAGTTCGCCGGCGAGGGCAAGGTGCGCTCGCACTACAGCACCGACAAGCTGGACAACATCAACACCATCTTCGGCGCCATGAAGCGCGGCGCCATCGACGGCCGCGTGGTGCTGGAGTTGTAGACGCTCCCGGGCTGCAGCGGGGCGCCCGAGGACGGCGGTCGCTGCAGGCTGCCGGCGGGCTCGCGCCGGGAGTCGGGCGCGTGGCGCTCAGCCCAGATGCCGCCCGAAGAAGTCCAGCGTGCGGGTCCAGGCCGCCTGCGCGCAGGTGGCGTCATAGACCTCGGGGCGCTTGTCGTTGAAGAAGGCGTGGTCGGCCGGGTAGCGGTGGATCTCGGGCGACTGGCCCTGCATGGCGGCGACCAGGCCGTCCACCGCGGCCGGGGTGCACCAGTCGTCGCGCTCGGCGAAGTGGCCCTGGAAGGGAATGGTGATGCGCGCCGGGTCGGCGAACTCCGCCGGCGGGATGCCGTAGAAGCAGGACGCGGCGGCCAGGCCCGGCAGGTGCACCGCGGCGGCAATGGTCAGCGCGCCGCCCATGCAGAAGCCGGTCACGCCCACCTTGGGCGCCAGCGCCTGCAGATGGCGCAGGGCGCCGGCCAGGTCCTGGTGGGTGGCATCGGCAAAGTCCAGGCCCGTCATCAGGTGATTGGCTTCGTCGGCGCTGGCGGCAATGCGGCCGCGGTAGAGATCGGGGGCCAGGGTGGTGAAGCCGGCCGCCGCAAAGCGATCGGCCAGCTCGCGGATATGCGGGTTGAGGCCCCACCACTCCTGGATCAGGATCAGGGCGGGGCGGCCGGGGCCGGCCTCGGCCAGCCAGGCCGCGCTGCGGCCGCCGTCGGGGCGCTGGAATTCGATCATCTGTCCCATGGTCTGCGGGCTCCGTGCAAGTGGGGGTGTTGAAGGCTGGCGCGATGCTGCCAGCCGGGCCACCCCCGGGTCAAGCGCATGGGACGCCGGCCGCATACTCCGGGCCTGGGAGGTGGTGGCGCGATGCTGTGGCTGATCTGGGTGCCCTTGCTGGTTCCCCTGCTGGGGCTGGGCTGGCTGCTGCGCCGGCGGCAATGGCGCGGCCTGGCCGAGGGCGCGGTGCTGGGCCTGCTGGTGATGGGGGTGGGCGTCTGGGCGGTGTTCCAGTCGCGCTCCTCCACCGGGGCCCTGGGCCTGCTGCCCCTGCCGTTCTATGCCAGCCTGGCGGCCATACTGGGCTGGGCCGGAGGCCGGGGCTGGCGCAGCCCGCGGCGCTGGCAGCGCGGGCTGGCTGTGCTGGCGCTGGGTGCAGCGCTGCTGCTGCCCGTGCTCCTGCTGGCCGACGGTCTGCGCACCCGCGCACGCAACCAGGCTTTCGATGCCCAGATGGCGGCGCAGCGCGCCGAGATCGAGCGCCACCGCGCCGCCATCCGCGCGCGGCTCGCGCAGCACCCCGGGGCAGAAGGCGAGCAGCTCGAGGCCCTGAGCCGCGAGCATGCGGACGATCGGAGCTGGCTGCTGCCCCTGCTGGAGCAGCCCGACATGCCGGTGTCGACCCTGGAGCGCCTGGCGCAGACGCAGGACAGCGGCCTGCTGCTGGCCGCCATCCGTCACCCGCGCGCGCCGGCCGCCCTGCTGGAGCGGGTCTACCGCGAGAGCAGCTGGCCCGACTACTTCTTCAGCGATCTGGCCCGCCACCCCAATACCCCGCCTGCCCTGCTCACCGAGCTCTACCGCCGGCCGCGCAGCATCCAGCATCTGGACCGCCAGTTCGCGGCCAATCCGGCCCTGCCGGCCGAGCTGCGGCGCGAGCTGCTGGCGCAGACGCGGGATGTTCATGTGGTGCAGGGCCTGCTGGGCCTGCCCGCGCTCGACTGCGCGCTGCTGCCGGCCCTGCGCCAGGCCCTGGGCCGCAGCGAGCGGCCGGACGATGAGTACAGCCAGCGCCAGCTGCAGGCCCTGAGCGCCGGCCCCTGCGCCCCCGCTCAGGCCGGTGGATAGCGCAGGCGCAGGCCCAGGCCGCGGCCGTCCAGGCCGTCCACGAAATCCAGCACCGCGCGCTCGCGCTCGGCAATGCGTTTGACGATGGCCAGGCCCAGCCCCGTGCCCTGGGCGCTGCTGCCGGGCACGCGGTAGAAGCGCTCGAAGACGCGCTCGCGCTGCTCGGCGGCCAGGCCGGGGCCGTTGTCGCGCACGCTGAGGCTCAGGCCGGCGGGGCCTTGCTCCAGCGCCACCTCCACCTGGGCGCCATCGGGGCTGTAGCGGATGGCGTTGTCCACCAGGTTGTCGACCACCGAGCACAGGCCGCTGCGCTCCACCAGGGCCTCGCACGGCGCGGGCGCCTGCAGCGCCAGCTGGATGCCGCGCTGGCGCGCCAGCGGCGCCAGCAGGGCCACGCGCTCGCGCAGCAGGGCCGCCACATCCAGGCGCTCGGGGCGCAGGGCCTGGGCCGCGGTCTCGGCCCGCGCCAGGGTCAGCAGCTGGGCCAGCAGATGCGACACGCGCGCCACGCCGGCCCGCAGGGCGCTGGCGGCTTCCTGCCGGGCCCCGGCTTCCTGCTCGCTCAGCAGCAGATGGGCCTGGGCATTGACGGCCGCCAGCGGCGTGCGCAGCTCATGGGCGGCATCGGCCAGAAAGCGGCGTTCCGCCTCCAGGCGCTGGCCCTCGCGGCGCAGCAGGCCGTTGAGCGCCGTCACCAGGGGCGCGGTCTCGGTGTAGAGCCGGTCCACCTGCACGGGCGCCAGATCGCCCGCGGGCCGGCGCGCGATGCGCTGGGCCAGCTGGGCCAGGGGGCGCAGGCCCAGGCGCACGCTGAACCAGATCACCAGACCATGCCAGAGGAACACGCCCAGCTGGCTCTTGAGCACCAGCAGCAGCACGGGCATCAGCGTGCTCAGCGGCACCTCGCGCGGCTCGGCGATCAGCAGCTGGCGGCCCTGGCCGGCCTCCAGGCGCTGCAGCACCCAGGGCGAGGCCTGGCCCGCAGGCATGGCGGCGTCGAGCCGGGCCTCAGGGGCGCGCGGGCTGCGGGCCAGCAGCCGGCCCTGGGCGTCCCAGACCTGGTAGACCGGGTGCAGGCCGCTGCCCACTTCTTCGTCCAGACCCAGCAGGGCCATCACCGCGGCATCGGCCGCGGCCAGGCGCTGCGCCAGCTCGGGCTCGGGGCTGCCGGCGGCGCTGAGCAGCACCGTGCCCATCTGCTGCAGGCGCTGGTTCACCTCCTCGCTGCCCCAGGCCACCACGCGCCAGGTGAGCAGGGCGGCCAGCACCAGCCAGGCCAGCACCAGGGCCAGGGCTTGCCAGGCGATCAGGCGGCCGCTGAGCGAGGCGGGAGCCCAGCGCGCGGGGCGCAGCCAGGCGGCCAGACGGGCACTCATGCGCCGGCGCCCACGCCGGCCCCGGCCGTGATCGGCGCCTCCAGCGCATAGCCCACGCCGCGCACCGTGGCGATCCAGTCATTGCCCAGCTTCTTGCGCAGCTTGTAGACGTGCACATCGATGGCATTGCTGTCCAGCAGCTCGCTGCCGCTGAGGGCGCGCTCGATCTGCTCGCGCGTCATCACCCGGCCGGGCTCGGCGGCCAGGCTCAGTAGGATGTCGTACTCGCGGGCCGAGAGCGAAATCTCCTGGCCCTCCAGCAGCACGCGTCGGCGCGCGGTATCGATGGCCAGGGCGCCCAGCTGCCAGGTGTTGCTGGCCTGGCCGCTGTGGCGGCGCAGCAGGGCGCGCACGCGCGAGAGCAGCTCCTCCATGGCGAAGGGCTTGCCCAGATAGTCGTCGGCGCCGCAGTCCAGGCCTTCGACGCGCTCCTCCACGCTGTCGCGTGCGGTGATCATCATCACCGGGGTCTTGCGTCCCTGCTGGCGCCACCAGGCCAGCAGCTCCAGGCCGGTGCCGTCGGGCAGCATGATGTCCAGCAGCAGCAGGGCGAAGTCCTGGCTCTCATCGGCCAGAAAGCGCCGCGCGTCTGCCGAGGTGCGCAGCCACAGCACCTTGTGGCCGGCTATGCCCAGCACGCGCTGCAGGGACTGGCCCAGCGGCAGATCGTCCTCGAGAAGAAGAATGCTGGCCATGCGCGGCCCCTCCCTGTGTGGCCCGGGGGTCGATCTCCTGCGGTATCGACGCGTCCCTGTTGGCGGCGGATTCTAGGAGGGCTGGGCGGCAGGACCCTTGCGGGTCCGCCCCGGGGTGTTCATCGCGGCTTCATCTGGCCGGCGGCGCGCTTCATGGCCGCTTCATCGCCGGCTTCGGACACTGGCCCGCGTCGCAACACCGAGCCGGAATCGTCTCCTCATGAAGTCCTATCTCTGCACCCTCGCCCTGGCCCTGGCCAGCTCCCTGGTGATGGCCCAGGCCCCGGTTGGCGCCGCAGCGCCGGCCGGCGACTGGCAGCTGCGCGGCGGCGGCGCCCTGCTGGTGCAGCCGCGCTACAGCGGCGGCCAGCGCCTGCGCGCCCTGGGCGCGCCCCTGCTGGAGGCGCGCTGGCGCGAGAACGTTTTCCTGAGCACCGTGCGCGGCCTGGGCTACGAGATGCGCCTGGGCGAGGGCGCGGCCCTGAGCCTGGCCCTGGCACCCGACCTTTACCAGCGCCGCGCCAAGGACGGGGACCGCCTGCGGGGCCTGGATGAGGTCAAGATCGCGCCGGCCCTGTGCCTGGGGGGCGAGCTGGCCCTGGGGCCGGTCTTCCTCAATGCCGTGGCCACCCAGCGCCTGGGCTCGTCCGGCAAGCCGGGCGGGCGCGGCCTGCATGCCGAGCTGGAGCTGGGCTACGGCCTGCTCCGCAGCCCCGATCTGGCCCTGGCCCTAGGCCTGAGCGCCACCGCCATGGACGCCAAGCTGGGCCAGGCGCTCTATGGCGTGAGCGCGGCCGAGTCGGCCCGCTCGGGCCTGGCCCGGCACAGCGTGGGCGCGGGCCTGCACAGCGTGGGCGGCTTTGCCCAGGCCAGCTACCGGCTGGACGCGCACTGGCTGCTCTTCGCCAAGGCCGGCTTGTCCAGCCTGCGTGGCGACGCGGGCGAGAGCCCCGTGGTGCTCAAGCGCCGCCAGCCCAGCCTGGCCCTGGCCGTGAGCCGGAGCTTCTAAGGTGCCGCCGACCCGTACGCACCCGGCGCTGAGCGGGCGGGTGGTTCAGCCGCGCACGCGCTGGCAGAACCACCAGAGGTGGCCGTCGCAGTCCAACGCGCCATAGCCGCGGTCGGCCCAGTAGGCGGGGCCGTAGTCCTGCAGCGCGGGCTCGGCCACGATGGTGGCGCCGGCGGCCCGGGCGCGGGCGCAGTGCGCGTCCACATCGTCCACATAGAGCATCAGGCTCTGGCTGTTGGCCCCACCCAGATGGCGCGGGCTGCGCAGGGGTACACCGAAGCGCGGTGCGCGCGCGGCGCCGCCTTCGCCCACCATGATCAGGGCCTCGCCAAAGACCAGCTGGCTGTGGGCCACGGAGCCGTCCGGCGCGTCGACCACCAGCTGGATCTCGAAGCCGAAGGCCGTCACGAGCCAGGCGATGGCTTCGCGGGCGTTGTCGTAGAGCAGGGTGCTGGACAGGCGGGGCCAGCCGGCGGGTGGGGCTTGCAGGGTGGGCATGGTTTCAGGCCTCGCGGTTCAGGATCTTGGGCACGGGGTTGGGCCGCAGGCAGAAGGCATCGGGCATGCCCGAGCCCAGCAGGGGACGCAGATACAGGCGGAAGGCGTCGGTCACATCGGTGCCGCTGGCGGCGATGAACTCGTCCTCCATCACCCGGGTCTTGCCGGCCACGGCGGCCAGGGGCAGCAGCTCGTAGTCCACCGAGTAGTAGCCGCTGCGGCGTATCGCCACCGAGCCGTCGCGATCACCGTGGAAGGCGAACTGCACCGCCTTCTCGCCCACCTCGCGCGCCTCGCGCTGGTCCACGTCCGAGACGCAGCCGATGAAGCTGCGCTGCAGATAGCCCAGGGTGTCGCCGCGCACGCGCTTGAGGCCCAGGCGCTGCTTGATCTGCTCGCACAGCAGATCGGCCAGGGCGCCGCTGCCGGAGAGCTGCACATTGCCATGCGCGTCCCGCTCCAGGTCCTGGGACAGCTGGCTGATGATGGGCCGGCCCGCGGCATCGTGTATGCCCTCGGACACCGCGATCACGCAGCGGCCGTGACGCTCATGCATGGTCTTCACATCGACCAGGAAGCGCTCCAGCTCGAACACCCGTTCGGGCAGGTAGATCAGGTGCGGGCCGTCCTCGGCAAACTTCTTGCCCAGGGCCGAGGCCGCGGTGAGAAAGCCCGCGTGCCGGCCCATCACCACGCCCAGGTAGACACCGGGCAGGGCCGCGTTGTCTAGGTTCGCGCCGGCAAAGGCCTGGGCCACGAAGCGCGCGGCCGAGGGGAAGCCGGGCGTGTGGTCATTGCCCACCAGATCGTTGTCGATGGTCTTGGGGATGTGAATGCAGCGCAGGCCATAGCCCACGGCGGCGGCCTCGTCGGCCACGATGCGCAGGGCATCGGAGGAGTCATTGCCGCCGATATTGAAGAAGTGCGTGATGCCATGGGCTTGCAGCACCTTGAAGATCTCATGGCAGTAGGCGCGGTCTGGCTTGTCGCGGGTGGAGCCCAGGGCGGAGGAGGGCGTCTGCGCCACCAGCTCCAGGTTGTGGCTGGTTTCCTGGGCCAGGTCCACGAAGTCCTCGCGCAGGATGCCGCGCATGCCATGGCGCGCGCCGTAGACGCTGGCCACGCCGCGCTGGCGCCGCGCCTCCAGCACCACGCCCACCAGGGATTGGTTGATGACGGCGGTGGGGCCACCACCCTGGGCCACAAGAATCCTGGCGCTGCTCATCCGGTGCTCCCGTAGTGCATGTGGCAACCATTGTGTCCGCAGCCCGCATGCTTTGCGACTGCAGCACTTGGGCGCTTCCAGGCGGGCAGTTAAATGGGGTGTGGCTGCTGCTTCTTCAAGAGCGGGGCCGCGGGCTTTGTGTGCCCGGATGAAAAAGACAGGCCGGCCCGTGCGAATCTTCGTCCAAACACTTGATCTTCGCGCGAGGGCTGACGTACAACCCGGGCTAATCTCAGTCCACCAACCCTTGAAAGGAGTGCTTCATGCCCACCACCCAAGCCCAGAAGGAACGACTGGTTAGCGATCTGCATGCCGTCGTTGCCGAAGCAGAAAGCCTGCTGCGCGCTACGGCCGGCCAGGCCGGCGAGGGCGCGGCCGAACTCCGTGCCAAGGTGCAGGCCACGCTGGAGCGCGCCAAGGACAATCTGCATGATCTGCAGGAAGCAGCGGTCGAGCGCGCCAAGGCCGCGGGCCGCGCCACCGATGCCTATGTGCATGACAACCCCTGGCAGTCCATCGGCGTGGCCGCTGGCGTGGGCCTGCTGCTGGGCATGCTGATCGCGCGGCGCTGAAGCCCGGCTTTCGCGCCACAGCAAAACAGGCCCCGCGGGGCCTGTTTTTCATGGGCGGCGCGGGGCTCAGGCGGCAGTCGGTTGCTCGCCCATCCACTGCTCCAGCTGATCGGCCGGCATGGGCTTGGCAAAGAGCCAGCCCTGGCCCTCGTGGCAACCCAGGGCCAGCAGCTGCTGGCGCTGCTCCTCGGTCTCCACACCCTCGGCGATCACGGTCAGACCCAGGCCGCGGCCCAGATTGATGACCATGTGGGCGATGGTGAGGCCGGCGCTGGAATGCTGGGCCTCGCGCACAAAGGCGCGGTCGATCTTGAGCCGGCCCACCTCCAGCTGGCGCAGCTGGGAGAGCGAGGAAAAGCCGGTGCCGAAATCGTCGATGGCCACGGTGGCGCCGCTGCGCTTGATCTCGGACAGCAGCTGGCGCACCAGGGTGCTGTCTTCCATGGCCATGGACTCGGTGATCTCCAGCTCCAGATTGCAGGGGTTGATGCCGGTGTCCTGCAGGGCGCGTTCCAGGCTGGCGATGAAGCCGGGGTGTCGGAACTGGGCCAGGGAGATGTTCACGCACATGCGGAAGTCGCGGTAGCCCCGATCCTCCATGCGGCGCAGCTGGTGGCAGGCGGTGCGCAGCACGAATTCACCGATGCTGATGATCAGACCGCTCTGCTCGGCCAGGGGAATGAACTGGTCGGGCGGCACAAAGGCGCCGTCCGCCGTGCGCCAGCGCAGCAGGGCCTCGGCGCCCAGGGCGCGCTTGCTGCCCAGATCCACCTGAGGCTGGTAGACCACGAAGAGGCGGTTCTCCTCGAAGCCAGCGCGCAGGCCCTTGAGCAGCTTGAAGCGCTCGCGCGCATCGGTGCCCATCTCGGGCGAGAAGTACTGGGCCGCGCCGCGGTGCTGCTGCTTGGCGCGCTTGAGCGCGATCTGGGCATCCAGCAGCAGCTCGGAGCCGCGTGCGGCGGAGTCGGTCAGGCGCACCAGGCCGGTGGTGGCCGAGATCTGCAGGCGCTCGCCGGCCACCTCGAAGGGGTCCAGAAAGGCGGAGCGTATGCGCTCGCTGTTGACCAGCTCCTCGGGGCCGATCAGGCCGAAGGCATCGGCCGCCACGCGAGCCATGGAGGTGTTGAAGCCCAGGCACTCGCCCAGGCGCTGGGCCACGGCCTGCAGCACCTGGTCGCCAAAGGCATGGCCGAAGGCGTCGTTCACATCGGCGAAATCGTCCAGGTCGATCAGGGCCAGGGTGATGCCGCCGGGCTCCTTGAGGTTCTGGTCCAGCAGCTCGATGAAGCGCACCCGGTTGGGCAGGCGCAGCAGCGGGTCCTGATGGGCCTGGTCCAGCAGCTGCCCATAGAGCACCACGTTCTCGAAGCCCACCGAGATGTTGGAGCAGAAGGCGCGCAGCAGCTGCAGCTCCATGCTGTTGAGTGCGCGGCCGGTCTCCACCAGGGCGGCCATGGCCCGGCCATTGGCCAGGCCGAAGAACAGGCAGGTGCCGCCGGGTTCGTCAAAGAGATGCTGGCGCGCCTGCAGGCAGCGTGTGAGCTGCTCTCGCACATGGGCCACCTGCACACTGGGCAGCGGGGTGTTGATCAGGCCGCTGTACTGGCCGGCGGCCGCGATGATGCGCATCTCGCAGAGATCGCCGGGGCCGTCGCTGCCGGCCTGGGCGCAGACCAGGCCCTCGGGCAGGATGCCCAGCAGGGCGCAGATCTGGGTGACCACGCCCTCGGCAAAGCGATGCAGGCCGCGCAGGCGGCTGAGCTCGGTGCTGGCCTCGACGATGAGCTCCAGGCCCTGGCGGTTGGACTCCAGCGCGCAGATCTGCTTGTAGGAGCGGATGGCCGCGGTGAGCACCGTGTAGAGCCGGGTGCGGGTCAGCTCGGACTTGGTCTTGTAGTCGTTGATGTCATAGGCCTGCACCGTCTCGATCTCGGGCGCATAGCCGGGCTGGCCGGTGCGCAGCACGATGCGCACCGCATGCTGGTTCAGGTCTTCGCGGATCTGGCGCACCAGCTGCAGGCCGGCGTCCTCGGACTCCATCACCACGTCCAGCAGCACCACCGCTAGATCATGCTCGCGGCGCATCAGCTCATGGGCCTGGGCGGCGGAGCTGGCGTGCAGAAAACTCAGGGGGCGGCCCTCGATCAGCAGGCCCTGCATGGCCAGCTCGGTGGCCTTGTGCACATCGGCATCGTCATCGACGATCAGGACCTGCCAGGGCACCGTGGCCGGACCGGATAGGGACTCTGCGGCGCCTTCGGGGCCGTCCACGAACTCCAGCAGATCGTCGTCGTCGGGGTGAGTGCCCGGCGAGGCTGCTCCGGCTGGCTCCTGGTTCTCGGACATGGGCGGTTCCTGTGCCGTCACGCTGGGACGGTCTCCTTGACATGGTCGCAGAAAGTACTGGTCTTGTTCCGGTCCGGCTTTGGTGAAAGCGCTTGCCGAAGCTCGGGTTATAGACGATTTACCTGTCTGTCAGACATTGCAAAACCGGCTTTGTGGCAAGTCAGCCGCGAGTCGCCGGGAAAGTCCTAGGGCCGGTTTAAGCTTCATGGTCTGGATCAGACCCGAGGAGGAGCAGGGATGGGCAAGCAAGAGCCGGGCGCCGCAGCGGCCCCGAGCGGCCTGATGGAGGCGCTGCGGCGTCTGCTGGATCATGTGCTGGAGCTGCTGCAGCTGCGCCTGAGCCTGCTGGGCACGGAGCTGGAAGCGGAGAAGCTGCGCCTCTTCGGCGCCCTGCTGGGCGCGCTGCTGGCCCTGCTCTTTGGTGGCATGGCCCTTGGCCTGTTGAGCCTGGCCATCGTGCTGCTGAGTCCCGACGCCTGGCGGTGGCTGGCCGCCCTGCTGCTGGGGGCTGTCTACCTGGGGCTGGCCTGGTACTTGTGGACCCGGGCGCGCGAGCGCCTGGCCGCCCCGAGCGGCCTGTTCGCCGCCAGCCTGGCCGAGCTGGGACGGGATCGCGAGGAGCTGGGCGGAGGGCCCAACTGATGCTGGATGCCGCCGAACGCGAGCTGCGCCAACGCCAGCTGATGCTGCGCCTGCGCAGCGCCGAGCTGCGCGGCGCCTTGCGCGAGGACCTGCAGGCCCTGCAGCGTCCCCTGGGCTGGGCGGAGCAGGGCTGGTCGCTGTGGACCGGCCTGCGCCAGGGCCTGGCGACGGCCGGAACCGGCCGCGGCTGGTGGCCGCGCCTGGGGGCGCTGGCCCTGGGGCTGCTGGCCCTGCGCCGGCCGGGGCGGGCCCTGCGCTGGATCAGCGCGGGCCTGGGCTGGTGGCGGCTGGGGCGGCGCCTGATCGAGCTGCTGCGCGCGCCGCGCTAGGGCGCGCCGCGGGCCTCAGCGCGGCTTCTTGCCGGCGGGCGGCTTGGCGCTGCCGGTCACGCGCGGAGGCAGACCCGTGTGCTGGGTCAGCAGCCGGCCCTTGACGGGCTTTTGCGGGGCCATGCGGCCGGCACCTGCATTGGCTCCGGTTTTGGCCGGGGTCGCGGCCTTGGCGGCCACCGTGGGCTTGGCATGGGGCAGGGCGGCGCTGCTGGAGTTCTTGCGGCGCGCGCTCTGGTAGCTGCCGTCCGTGAGCGGCTGGTAGCTGGGGATCAGGTGGTGCTTGCCATTGCCGATCAGGTCGGCCCGGCCCATGGCCTGGAGCGCCTCGCGCAGCACCGGCCAGTTGTTGGGGTCGTGGTAGCGCAGAAAGGCCTTGTGCAGGCGGCGGCGGCGCTCGCCGCGCACGATGTCCACGTCCTCGCTGTCGCGCGTGACCTTCTTCAGCGGGTTCTTGCTGGAGTGGTACATGGCCGTGGCCGTGGCCATGGGGCTGGGGTAGAAGGTCTGCACCTGGTCGGCGCGGAAGCCGTTCTTCTTGAGCCAGACCGCCAGGTTCATCATGTCCTCGTCCGAGGTGCCGGGGTGGGCGGCGATGAAGTAGGGGATGAGGTACTGCTTCTTGCCGGCCTCGGCACTGGCCTGCTCGAAGAGCTGCTTGAACTTGTCGTAGGTGCCTATGCCCGGCTTCATCATCTTGGACAGCGGGCCGCCCTCGGTGTGCTCGGGCGCGATCTTCAGATAGCCGCCCACATGGTGGGTGACCAGCTCCTTGATGTACTCGGGGCTCTTGATGACCAGGTCGTAGCGCAGGCCCGAGCCGATTAGGATCTTCTTGATGCCCTTGAGCGCGCGGGCGCGGCGGTACATCTTGATCAGGGGGCCGTGATCGGTCTGCAGGTTCTGGCAGATGCCGGGGTAGACGCAGCTGGGCTTGCGGCAGGCGGCTTCGATCTCGGGGCTCTTGCAGCCGATACGGTACATATTGGCCGTGGGGCCGCCCAGGTCGGAGATGACGCCGGTGAAGCCCTTGACCTTGTCGCGGATCTCCTCGATCTCGCGGATCACGCTGTCTTCCGAGCGGCTCTGGATGATGCGGCCCTCGTGCTCGGTGATGGAGCAGAAGGTGCAGCCGCCGAAGCAGCCGCGCATGATGTTCACGCTGAAGCGGATCATCTCCCAGGCCGGGATCTTGGTGGCGCCGTCGTGGCCGCCCTGCTCGTCGGCATAGCTCGGATGCGGGGCACGGGCATAGGGCAGGTCGAACACATGGTCCATCTCGGTCGTGGAGAGCGGGATGGGCGGCGGGTTGACCCAGAGGTCGCGGTCGCCATGGGCCTGGACCAGGGCGCGGGCATTGCCGGGGTTGGTTTCCAGGTGCAGCACGCGGTTGGCGTGGGCGTAAAGCACCGGGTCGCTCTTGACCTGCTCATAGGCCGGCAGGCGCAGCACGGTCTTCTCGCGCGGCGGCAGGGTGAGCTTGGCGCGGGGATGCACGGTGATGGGCTTGGGCGCGTCGGGCGCGCCGGGCTTCTCGCCCGCGGCGCAGCTGGCGCCTTTGTCGGCCGCGGTTTCCTCCACGGTCTGGTAGGGGCTGATCAGCTCGTCGATGCGGCCCGGCGTGTCCACGGTGGTGGAGTCCATCTGGAACCATTCGTCCAGGCCAGTGTGGTCGTCGCGGCGCATGAAGGCGGTGCCGCGCACATCGGTGATCTGGGTCACCGGCTCGCGGCGCGCCAGGCGATGGGCGATCTCGATGATGGCGCGCTCTGCGTTGCCATAGACCAGCAGATCGGCCTTGGCGTCCACCAGGATGGAGCGACGCACCTTGTCCTGCCAGTAGTCGTAGTGGGCGATGCGGCGCAGCGAGGCCTCGATGCCACCGATGATGACCGGCACATCGCTCCAGGCTTCCTTGCAGCGCTGGGTGTAGACCAGGGTGGCGCGATCGGGCCGCTTGCCGCCTTCGCCGCCGGGGGTGTAGGCATCGTCCGAGCGGATCTTCCGGTCGGCCGTGTAGCGGTTGATCATCGAATCCATATTGCCGGCCGCCACGCCGAAGAACAGATTCGGCTTGCCCAGCGCCTTGAACGGCTCGGCGCTCTGCCAGTCCGGCTGCGCGATGATGCCCACGCGGAATCCCTGCGCCTCCAGCGTGCGGCCGATCACCGCCATGCCGAAGCTGGGGTGGTCCACATAGGCGTCACCGGTGACGATGATGATGTCGCAGCTGTCCCAGCCGAGCTGCTCCATCTCCTTGCGGCTCATGGGCAGGAAGGGGGCCGGGCCGAAGCGCTTGGCCCAGAAGGGCTTGTAGCCGGTCAGGGTCTTGGCGGGCTTGGGCGGGGCGATGGCGGCGTGGGCGGACATAGGGCTAGGCGGCTGGCGGGCAACCCGCTATTGTCCCTTGACCTGGGGCAAACCCCGTCATTTCCCGGTGTTAGCCCGGCAATTCATGGGGCTTCGCGGTGGATTTGTTCCGTTCTTCGCGCCACGCTGCAGGCACCGGCCAGGCCCAGGCGCTCGCGTTCGGCCGCGCTCAGGGGCGGCAGCAGGCTGGTTTCAACGCCGCCCACCAGGCTGCCGAGGAAGCCTTCAACGGCCGTCTGTCCCACTTCCATCAGGTCGAAGCCTTCGGGGTCGATGATCCATTGATGCAGCAGACCATCTACCAGGGCCACCAGGGCCACCGCCGCCAGGGTCACGTTCAGGCCGGGTGGCAGCAGGCCCTCGGCGATGGCGCGCTCGAAGGCGGCGCGGTTCTGCGCCCGCCAGCCCTGCATGGCCTGGAGCTTGCGCTCCTGCAGGGCCTGCAGCTCCCCGGTGTACTCCACCTTCTTCATCGCGATCTCGAAGACGCGGCGGGTGCGCTCGTTGTGCACCGCGCAGTGGAAGATGTTCACCAGGCCCCAGCGCAGCTCCACCAGGCTCAGCGGGGTGGATTCCGCCGCGTCGGGCGGGGTCATGCCCTCTTCCAGGGGCATGGTGGCGCGGTCCATCATGGCCTGGAAGAGTTCGGCCTTGTCCTTGAAGTGCCAGTAGACCGCGCCCCGGGTCAGGCCGGCGGCCTCGGCGATCTGCTGCAGCGAGGTGCGGGAGACCCCCTGCCGCTGGAACAGCTGTTCCGCAGCATCGAGGAGTTTGTGGCGCGTCTCGAGCGCCTCTTGCTTGGTCTTGCGTGCCATGACCCCACCATTTTAAACGGATTTACATACATTCACGTATGTATGTGTATACTGCGGGACATCCCTGAGTTCAAGCCGCCGGCGTCAAACGTCGTGCGTTTGTCGCCGGCCTTGTGCGCGCCGGAATTCTTCGAAGAGAGGCCTCATCCGTGATCTGCTCAGCAAAGACCCAAGAAACCGCCGACCACGCTCCGCTCAGCCTGGGCAGTCGGATGCTCTATCTGCTGCCCCTGACGGTGGCGATTGCCGCCGTGCTGGCGGGCTGCTCCAAGGAAGGCGGCGCCCCGGCCGGTCCGGGCGGTGGTGGCATGCCGCCGGCCGTGGTGGGCGTGGTGACGGTGGCCGAGCAGGCCGTGCCGCTGCAGACCGAGCTGCCCGGCCGCGTGGAGGCCCTGCGCACCGCCCAGGTCCGTGCCCGCGTCAACGGCGTGGTGCTGCAGCGCCTGTTCACCGAGGGCTCCGAGGTCAAGGCCGGCCAGTCCCTGTTCCAGATTGATCCCGCGCCCTATCAAGCCCAGTTCGACAGTGCCCAGGCCAGCCTGGCCAAGGCCCAGGCCAATCTGAGCCAGGCCGCGGCCCTGGCCGAGCGCAACAAGCCCCTGGTCGAGGCCAAGGCCATCAGCCAGCAGGAGTACCTGCTGAGCGTGGCCAGCGCCAAGCAGGCCGAGGCCGATGTGGCCGCCGCCAAGGCCGCCATTGCCACCGCCAAGCTGAACCTGGATTACGCCCGCGTCAGCGCGCCCATCTCGGGCCGCATCGGCCGTGCCCTGGTCACCGAGGGTGCCCTGGTCAGCGCCGGCGAGGCCACCCAGCTGGCCCTGATCCAGCAGACCTCCAGCGTCTATGTGAACTTCACCCAGTCGGCCAACGAGGTGCAGCAGCTCAAGCGTGCCCTGGCCAAGGGCCAGATGCGCAGTGCCGGCAACAACGCCGCCCAGGTGCAGGTGTTGCTGGACGACGGCAGCAGCAAGCCGGGCAAGCTGCTCTTCACCGATCTGACGGTGGACACCACCTCGGGCCAGGTCTCCCTGCGCGCCGAGGTGCCCAATGCCGACGGCGCCCTGCTGCCGGGTCAGTATGTGCGTGTGCGCCTGGCCCAGGCCGAGCTGCCGTCCGCCATCCTGCTGCCCCAGCAGGCCGTGACCCGCGGCAGCGCCGGCGACACGGTGCTGGTGGTGGGCCCCGACAGCAAGCCCCAGCCCCGCAAGGTCAAGATCGGCGGCGCCGAGGGCAATCAGTGGGTGGTGCTGGAAGGTCTGAAGCCGGGCGAGCAAGTGATTGCCGACGGCTTCCAGAAGATGTTCGTGCCGGGCGCGCCGGTCAAGCCGGTGCCGTTCGCGGCCAGTGCGGCCAGCGCGGCCGCCCCGGGTGCCGCACCGGCCTCGGCCCCGCAAGCCCCGGCCTCGGCCGCCAGCCGCTAAGCGCAAGAGGTCTGCAATATGGCTCGTTTCTTCATTGATCGCCCCATCTTCGCGTGGGTGATCGCGCTCTTCATCCTGGTGTTCGGCGGGGTGGCCATCACCCAGCTGCCGGTGGCGCAATACCCCACGGTGGCGCCGCCCTCGCTGTCCATCAACGTCGCCTACCCTGGCGCCTCGGCCAAGACCCTGGACGAGGCCGTGATCTCTGTCATCGAGCAGGAGCTCAACGGCGCGCCCGGCCTGGCCTATATGGAATCGGTCAGCCAGGCCAATGGCACCGGCGCCATCACCGTGACCTTCGAGTCCGGCACCAATATCGACCTGGCCCAGGTCGAGGTGCAGAACCGCCTCTCGCGCGCCAGCCCGCGCCTGCCGGCGGCGGTGACGCAGCAGGGCGTGCGCGTGGACAAGGCGCGCAACAACTTCCTGCTCTTCGTGATCCTGTCGTCCAAGGACGGCTCACAGGACCCGATTGCGCTGGGTGACTATGCCGCCCGCAATATCGTGCCCGAGATCCAGCGCATTCCCGGTGTGGGTCAGGCCCAGCTCTTCGGTACCGAGCGCGCGATGCGCATCTGGCTGGATCCGGCCAAGATGCTGTCCTTCGGCATCAGCCCGGCCGAGGTCAATGCCGCCATCGCGGCGCAGAACGCCCTGGTGCCCGCCGGTGTGATGGGTGACCGCCCCAACCTCTCCAGCCAGACCATGTCGGCCACCGTGGTGGTCAAGGGCCAGCTGGAGAACGTGGAGCAGTTCGGCAAGATCGTGCTGCGTGCCAATGCCGACGGTTCCACCGTGCGCCTCAAGGATGTGGCGCGCCTGGAGCTGGGTGGCCAGAACTACGGCACCTACGCCCGCCTGAACGGCCAGCCCTCCACCGGCATCGGTGTGCAGCTCTCGCCCAGCGGCAATGCCCTGGGCACGGCCACCGCGGTGAAGCAGCGCATGGAAGAACTCAAGCAGTACTTCCCGGCCAGCGTCGAGTACAGCGTTCCCTACGACTCCTCCAAGTTCGTCAAGATCTCCATCACCCAGGTGGTCCACACCCTGGTCGAGGCCATCGTGCTGGTGTTCCTGGTGATGTTCCTGTTCCTGCAGGACTGGCGCTACACCCTGATCCCCACCCTGGTGGTGCCGGTGGCCCTGCTGGGCACCTTTGCCATCATGCTGGGCCTGGGTTTCTCCATCAATGTGCTGACCCTGTTCGGCATGGTGCTGGCCATCGGCATCCTGGTGGACGATGCCATCGTGGTGGTGGAGAACGTCGAGCGCATCATGAGCGAGG